>JGI26051J44788_1000531_pt1 | contig 20101 bp, 22 predicted proteins | sample HigsolmetaGSP13D_FD_44788 | JGI IMG/M metagenome (IMG submission 44788) | reverse complement strand
TCAATATTCGCTTATAATCGCACATTCTCTATGAGATAAATAGTCAATGAGTTAGGTAGATTAGAACAATCAGAGCTTTCATCATCATACCTTCGGATTACGAAGTTCGCGCAGTCTGACAGTAGATTATTTCAGGTCATTTGTCTGCGTTGTCTCACTTAAGAGGATACTATGTCCGACACCCATGCTTGCTTATTATTATTATTCATAAATTGTAAGATAGCGACTCACTACGCCCTGGCTGAAGCTTCCAAGGTTATTATCTTACCAGGCCAAGATTTCCATTGAAACATATAGAATGCGCTATGCATCTAGACGCGTGTTGACGCGACGGACAAGGAATTGGGATAGCAAGCACCTCTTCAATTCATTAACCACATCTTTCTGAGATAGATATAATAGTAAAAAAAAAGTCAGAGGCAAAAAAAGCTCACACCCCCGGCCCACCGGGGCCATACTAAGGGTGCTACGAAAACCCCCACCTATGCTGCCGGCGGGCAGGGAATTTTCATTACCTGGATCCTCGCCAAGGCTTCATTGGATTAGCAAGTGTTGATTAATATCAAACTGCTGCACTTCGGCCAAGGCATATATCGAACCCGGGACTTTGGGTCCGGCGAGAGGGAAAAGCCACTGGCCATGGGCCTCTAGCTTAAACCACTGCACTATTCCCAGGTTCCTATTGCTAGGTAATGGCAATAGGAGGGCATAGCCCAGAAAAGGGAGGACTCCTGGTTGCCTGGAGGAGGAGGGGGGGGAGGGGTTGGGAAGGCGTGAATGAGTGGAGAGGGTGAAGCTGGTCACATATAATCATTAAGAGCGGCCATAGATTTTTGAAAATAGCTGTCCTACGTCTACAAGACCTTACTAACCAGGTAGTCTGTAAACAGATGCCAGGAGAGGTATTTGTAATATCGTATGGCTTTATATCTAGTAAACGACATTGGTACGGCTTCTTAAATATCTCTTGCAAAGAGTGATATACCTCCTGATACCTGGTAGAAGACTATGGCACAGTAATCTACGCATCCACACCCAATTTGCAATCCCCTGATCTGACAGTCTTTCGGAGGTAACCACATCTGAAGTCCGTTCCCGCCGCTTATCGCCGCGCTGGGGCGTTCCCTTTTGAGGGAATTCTCTGTTGGCCTTGATTGCCATTTTACAGCTAGTCAATTCCCCTTCGGTGCGTTATATAGCTACCTAGGTAGCCATGTATCCAAGAACCCACAGTTGAGATCAATACACGCAGACCACTCTGTTTCCTAGATACCACATCTGAGATCAAGTCACATCAATAATGTCTGCTCCAACAGTCATCACCACCACACGCAATGCAGATAGTGTCTCTGTGTTCCGGGAGAGTCCGCGTTTCAAGAGTATCACCCCGTCCGTTGGCCTTCTCTACAGCACCAGCAGTAATGAGCCTGTGAGTTTTGAAAGTGATGCCGATATTGCCGCATTTGATACCGGTGATCATATGGGCAGCCTGATTCCTAAGACTGGTAGTGTTGTGCTTGTGGTAGAATGGCCGCCAGACAGTTACCATATCTTCATCGCACCCATAGCCTTGCTATTGGTGTGATGATTGCGGGTGAGAGTACGTACCAACTTCATACATTTCAATCAAAGAGATATTCCTGTTGTATTCAGCTGGTTCTCTTGCGCGGGTATCTCACTAACATGTGTCCCTTCAATCAACTTCAGTTGAGTTGCTCCTCGATAGCGGCGAGTCCCGTTCTTTGAAAAGTGGTGACGTGCTCATCCACCGTGGCACCATGCACGGATGGAAAAATCACAGCCAGACTGAGACCGCCCGCATGATCTGCTTTGTCCTGCCTGCTAAGTGAGTTCCGGGTGCAAAGCAGAGCACCCCTAGATGACATTCAATTAGCCTCTTACTATGGATTGCAGATGCCAAAAGCTGCGAATGAGAAATTTACAATACGGAAAGTGCACCCAGTTGTGCGATGTGATGGCCTTGAGTGTCAGGTAGCCTACATATGTATCCAGGCATTTAATGGAGATAGGTACATTAATTTAAGAAAAAAAATGCTTCTCTTATTCTCTACATACTTTCTTCTGGGACTGCAGGCCGAACCTCGGCTCGACGATCCCATTGGCTGAGAAGCATAGGGTCCCCCTGAGCCTGTTCATCTCCCGGGGGCAGACCCGCTCGGTCTTGACGAGATCTGGGGAAGCGCGGACCTCCTGTGTAGGTTCCGAGAGAGACTCCTGCAGCGGAGGTGTTTAAGCCCTTTATCCAAGTCCTCATGTGAGGTGGATGGAGTTATTCACGGATCTCATGGCGTTAAAACAATCTCCGGTCCTCCAGGTCCGGCGGGGGTGATAGAGACATTCATTTCTGGAACATCCAATCATGTCCCAGCTTTGGGGCACTGTTTTTAGCGACAGAACTAATTTATCTTAATCTCTATCATTGGGGGAAAGTGTTTCATGGCATGTTTCTGTCACTTTTGTATGCTCTGCAGCTGTCTGGCTGCGTTCAGCCATGTGCTGGGTTATGGAGGAAAAGCACCTGGCTGGGAAAGTTTGAGTTCAAAGGCTTATCTTGCACATCAGTTTGTTGTCTAATTCAGGTGCTTTTCCTGGATTGACTGATTGATTTCCTATGAGGTAAACAACGATCTTTCTTGTATTCCAATTCCATGGAAGAATCACTGCTTATCTCCACAATCTCTCCCCTGCCTTTATACAAACAGGAACCAGTAGATGCAGAGGACACTTTTCTAAAGAGGGTCTAGACCATCCATATAAAAGATCTCATCCGAGAGTTTTTGGGCGATGCAGAAGTCAATTGACTTGTCAACACTGTTAAGGAGTGCCAAGAGCGGCTTGCAAGTGTTCTTGGTGCTTCATGCCGCAGGCGCAACTCACGTGATGCTAACGTGATATTACGTCACGTGATACAGAGGTCGCACGCGTCTCCATGTTTTGATGCCGCACCGCAAGGGCGACCCGAAGAGTCAAGACTCGCCCCTCGACTCGCCTGGTCCCCGCGACACCACGACTTCGATGTGATTGTCGACTGCGATACACAGATATCTAGAGGCTCTGGTGCCAATTGGCGCCTTTGAGTGACTGCCGCGGCAGTGCGCTTATCATTAACATGAGTTCATCTCGCGTTGTTTACACGACCATGGCTGCGACCGGGGCCAGGGCGCAGAAGCCCGTGGGCTCTGCAGCGTGGATCGCTGCAGAGAAAGAAAATGTGATGAATCTTGTGGACCAGGAAATGGAGGAAGTCGAATATCCTGTTCGCCATGAGCTGGAATGGTTGAATGAGCACATGGCTGAGATCTTCTCCAGCAATCAATTGTATGGCCGTCCCCACCCCTTTCCTAGAGGATGCGGCTGCTGACTCGAGTCCAGCAATGTTACCGAAATATTCAAGACTCCGGGCAAGCTGCGAGGAAAGACGCCTTGGACAGCGCGGAAACGCAACGTCGATGAGGCTCGAGTGGTGAGTTCTCCCCTGTCGGCATTGGTAGCTCCCTGGCTCACAATGGACAGCCCTTGAGCGACATCTTTTCCTCGAACCACCAGCTTAAGGTTAGCTCCAACCCCAGCCCACTGTTTACTCGGCCGACGGCAAAGCCTTCAGCCAAAAGTGATGCCGAGAACACGCAACGGCCTCAGGACCACAAGCCCGTTCAGAATCTTAACTCGTTCCCGAAGTATAATACCGACTCCGGTTACCATGGCATGCCAGAGGAGGAGGACGATGTCGTTCTTCCGGGAACGCAACCTGAGTCACAGTCATCCACACAACCTTTGGAGAATACGCAACCATCTGAGGACACAGAGCCCGCGGAGTCTTTGGAAGACACACAGCTGGCAGAGGCGACCCAACCAGTGGAGAATACGCAGCCTTCTGAGGACGCACAGCCCACACAGTCTTTGGAAGATACAAAGCCTCTGGAGGAAGAACGGACCCCCGTAGCCCGTAATGCGACCAGGCTGTCTGCTGACCGCCGCACGTCGGAGGGCTCATTCCACTCTGCCCAAGAGGACATCCAGCAGCGAGGAGAGACTGTGGAACTCATGAACGTCAACTCCCCTGCTCAGCAGAAGGTTGAAGTACAGATACCGCAGCCGTCCCAGCAGTCCTCTAAAGACTCGGAGCCCGTACAGAGCTCTACGCAGTCGCCTGAGAAAGCGACTCCGGCTGAACCAGTGAAATCTCAGCCAAATGAGACGGAAAGCAAAGATGCGGAGGTCGCTCTTGACAATCAGTTCGATGACATCGGCTCCCCTTCGGATACTTCTACTCCTGAGCGGCCACCTATAAGAAAGAGCAGCTTGACTTTTGCTTCTCTACCCGCACGGGAACCGCTCACTACTAAGAAGAGCATGAGCGGGGCGCGTATCTCACGAACGAGCCATGTCGACCTTGCAAAGATGAGCACTGCGGGGCGTCATAGCTATTTTGGTAGACAGACAGGGGGCCCAAGGACGACTCAGGTCTTACCAGAAGAGAATGACGAGAAGGGCCTTGACGGGGACAAGATGGATGTTGATGGCGAAGAAGGGCTCTCTCACGGCGACTTGGACATGGAGATGGAAGCGAGTAAGCTACATAACAAGTCTTCCACCCAGAGACTTCATGAGAAGATCAGCATGCTCGGCAAGCTACAGCCGTCACGGCCAACAAAGTCGATACCTGCTGTTTCTACTTTGGCCGGCTCTCATGTTACCTACCCTGAATTACCTAGCACGCAGCAGGAGACATCAAAGCAAGGAACTGCGAGCCAGAAGCCCTGGACTGCGCAATCTTCGAAGCCTGTGGTCGAAGAGGATGATGAGTGGATCAAGCCTATTGGCACTCCCCACCGAGCCAACCTGCCAAAGAGCCACACAACTGGTAGCATGGAGCAACATATCGGCAGTGATACCATCAGAGAGCGAGGCAAGGATGACTCTGAAAAGTCCAGGTCGATCGAGGATTCCCCTGCCAAGCGTCTGAATGAAGTGAAACCTTCAAATCCCGCCGGCCTAGGCCATGGGAAGTCCGCTTCTACGGCTATTTTGACATCACCTCAACATCCAGGCACTCCAGCTGGTCCCAATCAGAAAAACGCATCTGCTTCAAACATGGCTGTGGAGTCAACGACCCCACTGGGGTCTCCCAAGCGCTATGAGGGGCCGTTGAGCGCGTCCAGGTCGAAGCTGCAGTCCATTATGAAGACCGCTAAGAGCCTGTTCACAAGCAGCGCCGGGACCTCAGCATCGCCAAGGATGCGGCCTTCTTCACCTAATGCATCACGATCCCAACCAAAACCACCTCGAGACGACAACACTGCCTCTGTAGATGCGGAAGCTCTGCCACACCAACCTTCCAGTCCATCGAGACAAGAGGGTCGCAGAACAAGAAGCTCCACTGAGAAGGAAGAGAAGAGAAAGGAGCAGGAATTGAAAGACCGTCAGCGGACGGACGAACAGCTGGAAAAGACTCGAGAGCAGGAAAAGCAGAAAGCTGCCCATCTCAATGTTCATCAAGAGAAACCAGCGAAAAGAGAAGAGCAAGAGGAAGCTGCTCCTGCGGCCAAGTCGAGTCCAAAGGACGCACCACAGTCGCAGAAACAGCCTTCTATGGAGCATGAACAGGGCCGGGACCCAGGACATAACCGTGAAGTTGAGCCGAGATCCGCTGCGCCTGTGCTATCTCATCACCAGCAACCACAACAACCAAAGCAGAATGATCGTCGGCCTGTGAAGCCTACACGGGAGGTTCCGCAAAAGCCGAAACCGCAGCCCGTATCGATACGCGTCGGCAGCACACTTTCTCGTCAGATGCCATTGTCCTCTACGACGTCGTTATCTTCTAGCGTACACGATCCTGCGCCTGTGCCCGCACCCACACCGGCATCCGTGTCAAAGCAATCGACTATCAGCAAGAAAGCTAGCACCTCGTCTTTGCACACGGCGGCTTCGACCAGCAGCTTTAAGAGCTCTGTTTCAGCCCAGTCACAGCGGAAAGCTCAACTCGCGGCCGAAAGGAAAAGAGAACAGGTAAGTTTTCTATCTAGAAATGTCATTTTATACGCTGACATATTGCAGGATGAACGGGAGGCACGGCGCAGAGAGGAACAAAAACGTGAGCTGGAACGTAAGCGAGCTGCTCAGCAGCAACAACAGCAGGAAGAAGCGCGTCGTCAGGAACTTCGGAACCGTGCTGAAGCTGAGCGGCGAGAACGAGAGCGTGAACGTCTTGCTGTCGAAGAGGCCAAGAAGGCTGCTCAGAAGCAGGCGATCGAGAAGCGGAGGTTGGAAAACGCTCGGAGACAGGAAAGCCAGCAACCAACTCCTGCCAAGGATTCGGTATGTACGACCTATAAGAAATTCCGTAACGCATCTAACGAGAAAACTCTCAGAGTTCGATTCTACAGCAGGATAGGTCAGCTCCGCAGTCTTCGCAGCGCAATGACCTGGGGTCTGTGAGGCCGCCGTCCAGATTGGGCTCTGTCCAGCCGTTTAGTCGATCTATCAACCAACCGCCGCCAAATCCGGCTAAACCACCGAAGAGGGTGCTGGAAGAGGATACCAACGCCCGCCCAGCTGCCTCGAAGCCGAGCGCGGCGTACCAAGCGGCAGAGCCCAAGCGAAGGAAGACTGAGGATGAGCATAACCCTCTGCCTCCCGTCAGACCAACAATGGCTCCGCCAATTCGCCAGTCTAACATCCGCAAAGTGGGTCATTTCAAAGCCTCAGAAAGGAGCTGTGCTAATACCGTGCAGGAACCCACTAAATCAACGATTTTCCCATATAACTATGCCCCGGCTCCACCGCCGGCCGCGCATCACCAGACTGGATCATCGCTCTTCAAGAATCCTTCAGCATCTCACCATGCTCAGCAGCCAGCTCCTGCTCAGCCCAACAGAGCTGGTCACCCCATGGACATGTCCAAATATACTACTGGCAAAATCCCCTTTGCAGATGCTCCTAACCCGTCTCATGCTTCAGCTTTCCACAAAACGCCTAGTCAGAGTACCCAGAAAGCTCCTGTGAAAGAGTCGCCTCAGTACCCCAGTAGTGAAAACATTCACCTTCCTGAGATTCCAACGGACAGTGAGGACGAAGACTCCGAAGCGGAGATGTTCCCTGTTCCCAAGTGGGCTCAACCCAAGGAGCTGGAGGCTATTCTGAGGCAGCAAGAAGGCATGGAGACGGATTCGATTTTTGGGCCCATCGCACCGTTTTCTCTGGAGGAGACATTCAAGACTGACAAGAAGGCGAAGAAGTTCCGTGAACGGACAAGCAGCGCAAACTGGGCTGGCCCTGATGGGCTGACGCAAGAGGAGATCCAAAGGGATATCGCCGAGCGACGGCGCCTGCGGTTGAATGGCGGCTGGACTTTTAATCCCCAGTAGATGAGAGGGCTTTGACGAATAGGGTCCCGTGGTACTATTTCTGCTTGGCTAGGGATGTACGGTTGGACCGAACACGGGGAATGGGACGATGGCCGTGGTATTGGCGTCTTGTTTGCATTTGTTTGGGTTTTTTTTTGGCGTTTTCTGGTTTGGGTTGACTGTCTTATTCGGTGGTTGGCATGGTTACCGATATTGTGACCTTTTTGTGTCCTGAATTATTGAAGAGATTGATCGGTTTGACTTGACCGTTTGTTTTATAGCGGCCAAACCAGCAAGGCCTTTGGATACGAGGGAAGTGTGTACAGCTAATAAAGCGGTTATTATTACTGCAGCGTTGTCTTTGTTCTTTCCGTGCCGCATTTATCTTTTTGTCGTCCTTTGTCTGTCGGATAAATTATTCCTGACAGACTATGGCTATATGATTTATTCCATGCTTTTGCTTATAGTTGGCGCTGCAAGGAGGGTCTCAGTATAGGTGATCTAGGTTGGCTGTATTGGAGTCAGCAGGGCCCGAGTCGAAGTAACAGGGTTGCTTGTTGTGCTGAATCTTGTGGGTAGCCACATGACACAAATGTGTGCTAATGTATGCACACACATACAAACAGCAGGGAGAGGCGGACAGGGTAGAGTAGGACTCTGTACTGTGTAAGAGGTGGTGCTGTGTTGACTGTTATTTGCAAGTTTGAGGGAATGATATATATATATTTTGGGGACCCGTCCCCTACTTACAGATCTCACTTATCTTTTTTTCGTCTCATTCCCCAAGTGCCAAATTTGCATTGTCAGGGGCTGGGTCTACCATGGGGTCTCTCAATTTTTATTACAGTGCTTACCTGAATGAGTCTGCAACCCACAGGTACTTCATGTTGAGCAGGAGCAGGAGAGAGAGACAGCAATCAACAATTATAACCTGATTTTTGGAAACTAGATTTTGCGGGTAGTTCATCAATTGTATTGCTGGTGGTGATTGCCACCACACAAAGCACTAGTGGTCTAGTGGTAGAATTCATCGTTGCCATCGATGAGGCCCGCGTTCGATTCGCGGCTAGTGCAGTGGGAACCACCGCCGCAAATGCGGTGGTGTTCTCTTTTTCTTTCCCTTTCTAAATTTAAAATTATAGGATTAATATTCCTTTGCGGCCATGTTCTTATAAGTAGTCTTTATTAGTGGTTTGAATCGAAGTCTCATGCGCGTGTTAACAGCTACAGCCATAGCAGCCGAAAACGTAATCAACTAGCTACCTTGACCTTTTTCTTTAGCAAGACCTGCGGCCCTTTATTCCGCGTCCATGGACTAGAAAACTGTCACAATTGAGATCAGAAAGCTCTTCCCATGGACCTATCAGATTCTTTAATATTATTCATGGCTCTTGCCGGAGACGCAACCCGCAGACTGTCAAGTCCACCAATAGACAACGCTCTTCCTATGGTTCAGGGCTTCTCCACGTGGAGCGCTCCTTATCTCGGCCCAGCAGGCGCGGGGTCCCTGATAACGACATCGCGGCACCGCGAGTGGTGCGTGCAGCAAGTACTCGCGCTTCATCTCCCCCCTTATCGCGATGGGATAGCTTTGCCAACAGAAAGACTTGTCTATCTTCTTGCACTTGGATTCTAAAAATACAATGCACCAATTACTGCGAGATATAGACGCAATGCCAGTCGACGAAAGCCTCTGGTGTATCCTGCTTTGACCCGAACTCCCCGCTGCTGTCATCCGAATATGCCGCCTGTCATCCCATCTCCCTCAAACACATCTCTGTCAGCTGCCTCCTCACCAGACTCGGTTCCTGTTCCCCAGACTCGGGCCAAAGCTGCTCCTCGGAAACGACCGTCCTCTCGCCGCACGCTCAGTTGCCTGCCATGTCGACAGCACAAGCTCAGATGCGATCGCCGTGTTCCGTGCCAATCATGTACCCGATATCGTCGAGAGGACAAATGCAAACAGCATCCGTCTCCCTCGGCCCTGCTGGGCACGGAGTCATCCGCCCGGTCAGGTCTTCGTGTGGCGATCGCTCCAGTGCCGGATATACAACAAGCCCCAGGTCTGCGCCTAAAAGACTACCAAGCTCAGCATGCATCCTAAGAATATTCTCCGGCGACTGACGGCCTCCATCCAGGTAAACCAGTGCATGGTGCTCAGGAACTGACACATCGGACACTCGGAGGTCTTCCGATAGCCAAGTTTCCAGAGAATTGGCGACAGTCTATCCTGTCACAATCATCCACAGGCCCAGACGCTCCCCCCGTTGGTGTGAGATACCCGTTTCCCGTTCTTCTAATGCCCCAAGTTTTAGCGGCGAATGGCATCTGTTCAGGCGTTTTATTTTCATCTTCGATACCTCGGGACCCTATGGATACGAAGCTCTTTTGGAAATCGCAGCTTGCAGCAGTGCTTCCGCCGCAAAATCAATGCGACCTGCTCGTGTGCTACTACATGGAAAACATCAATTGGCTTTACCAGGCGATACATGTCCCGTCGTTCCGTCGTCAGTATGCCGCTTTCTGGACAGGTAGTGTTCAGGATATAGATCTGATCTGGCTATCTCTCCTTTACACGATCATCTCCATCAGCGCCCTCCTTATTCCTGTTGAGCTGGTGGAGGCCATGGGCTTCGAGCACTCCACGATTCGGAATCTTTCCCATATCTGGCATTCAGCTTCACGCCAGGCTCTTTATTCGGGGGAGTACGAGTCGAAACCGTGTCTGCTGCAGCTCCAGACGTTCCTGGCGACTCAGTTGTACTGGCTGTCGACGAAGAATATCGAGGCAATGAATTCGTAGGCTTCCCCGCCCCCATCGAGCGTCATATCGTTACGTGCAGGAATTGCTGAGATATCATAGTGCTTTAGGCCAGACAGTCAGAAATGCCCAAGCGCTTGGGCTGGACAAGAACGTCCCTGGCGCAAACTGTCTGGATACCGAACTGCGACGACGCGCGTGGTGGGATCTGTGGTGCTGTGATACGTTAGTTACCCATCTCTCTACCACATAGGAATCAATCCTCCAGTTCCATTGGGAGCCCACTGACATGTTCCCAGTTTCCAATCACTGTGCCTCGACAGGGCCCCTCTCATTCATACAGCGGCCTCAAAGGTCCCACTACCACTCAACTGTAATGATCTTGACATCACCGAGACCAGCGTGAGCCCGAAACCGATGAGCGAACCGACGGACATGAGCGCCAACATCTGCCGCGCGCAAGCCTTTACGATATTCCGAAAGATCTACGTAGATGACGGCGCATATCTCTCATCTTACAATTACATCCAATCCATCGACACTGAGGTCCAGCAGCTCATGGACAACTTCCCATGGTACTTCAGCGCCAACAGTCCCGAAAGCTCGCGGCACCTATCCAGCCTGGACCGCATAGCCTGGCAGCACTGCGTGCTGCACATATCCATCTGCATGCAGCGCATCCGGATGAACCGCCCCTTCCTGCACGCCCGTATCGGCGAATCCTGGAGCGTGTGCGCCAAAGCCGCGCAGGGCCTGCTGGCCGTGTACCGGAGCATGCGCGAGCCGGACGTGGAGCGGTTCCGCCGGTCGCAGAAGTTCGTGACTCAGGGGTACCAGGTCTACACGGCGGCCGTGACGCTGGCGGCGTTCCTGCTCGTCGAGCGATCCTTCCCGGACTTCTCGTCGGACCTCATGAGGCGGGACGTCGAGATGGTCATCTCGGACCTGGAGCTCAGGGATATCGGGTCCATGGTCGCGGACGGCATCAAGGTCCTCCGGAAGATGCTGGACATGTTCGACCGGCGCGAGTCGCGGGATCAGCAGCAGGAGCGCGAGTCGCTCATCCATGAGATCGCGTCCGTCTTTGGCGGAGAGCAGCCGACCCGGAAGTATCTAAAGCGCTGCGACATCGGGTATGTTCTCAACACAACAAAGAAGGTGGGGGAGCGGGAGCAGACTCAGCCCCCGGCCATTAATAGTCTCCGCTCACGGGATGAGCTTGAGACTGGCGGATCTGATTCCGGGTTTGAGTCTGGTGTTGTTGCAGCCGATAGAGATCATAATAATAGTAATAACAATAATAGGGGCCAATTGACGTCCCAAGATTTCGACCTTGCGATGGACATGTTGAGCAGTGACCAGTGGGATTTTCTGCTCCCTGACATCGCTTTTCCGTCATAGCGGCATGATCGCCATATCAGCTGTGGCTATATCAGGATTGTATGAAATATCAACATCAACATTTTTGTATATGACTGTGGAAGTATATACATAAACAGCTGGAGGGCATTACATATCTATCTGTACAGGAGATGCCGCTCCATATGCATATATTGATTGCTGCCAAGGAAGTCCCGCGTTTCACTCATCTTTCCTGCTCGGAGTCTTGGGTTCCAAGCATTTTATATATGACGATTCTCCGGATACGAACCCTCACTGGGGATCCTCGCTTGTCCGAAACGGCTGATAACGGACGGAAGTGTCGGGAAGATGGACATCGTGCCTGTCTCGAGCACGGAGCCTGAGTGGACGAAAGAGAGGACTGGGCGCCAAAATATTATGCCCAGACACGGACGTTTCATTTCTTCCTTTGCGACAGCCCTCATTGCAAGGGTATCGGGACGCTCAGGTCTTCCGGAGCAACGAAGGAACTGGGAAAGCCAGTGGGTGAACAAATACTTTCATTCAGCTCCCCTTTCTGGCCTTCATTTCCTCGATCCACTTTCCGGCCTTCGCTGTCGGTACGACGTTGATCCTCACCAAGCCATCGACCACCTCGACCTTCCCGCCGCTCAGGATCTTCAGCAGCGGCACCTTCTTGCCTGCCTTGATCAGCCCGCCCGAGACGGTCTCCACGTAGCAGTCGACGCTACCAAGGGTGTACTCCTGCTTCGAGTCCCACGGCAGAGGGAAAATATAACTGAGGTGGTCGGCGATGGTATCCATCTCCGAGAACTTCTTGACGAAGTCCGACTGCGCGTCCATCGGGTAGAGGAACACGGCGGGGAAGACGAGCGTGCTCTCGGGAGACAAAGGGTCGGGCGCAAGGTGCACCTTGGCGTCCTCCATATCCGGGGGCTGGTTCGTCGTCCGGGTCCTGATCTGCCGCGCGCGCAGGGCCGTGCTGAGGATCATCTTCTCCTTCTGGGAGCGTTCCTCTTCGGCCTTCTTCTTGGCTGCGATTTTCTCAAGGACGGCTTTGCGCTCAGCGATCTTGGAAGCCACCTGCTCGAGCGCCTTGTTCTTGGGTTCGAGTTGCAGGCCGCGCGACGCAGCATCTTCGGCTTCAGCGACCTTGTCGAGAGCCAGCAGGGCCATGGCGGAGCGATAGTACGCCTTGACGTTCTTGGGGTTCAGCTTGAGGGCAGCTGCGCAGTCAAGGGTCGTGGAGCGGTAGTTCTCTGCATGCCATCGTCAGTACACCGGTCCTCCTTCATTGATTGATTAAGTAATGCGTACTCAGTTCCAAATTGCACAGCGCACGGTTGATGTAGCACGCCTCCTCCACCTCGCGATGCAGCCGCTTCTCCTTCTCGACGTCCTCCGGCTTATCCCACTTGTCTTCCTTTGCGGTTAAGACGGCGATGCCCTTGGTGTAGAACTCCTTGGCGTCCTTCCACATCTTCGCCTTGGCGGACTCGTTGCCCTGCTCGCGGAAGTTCTGGGCGACTTCGGCGCGGGTCCCTTCGTTCTGGAGCGCGCGGATGGCGTCGAGCATGGTGTTTTCGCCCTCTACAATTTACAATAAAGATCAGTAAAACACCCTTATTCCGTGGAACAATAAACTATGTAGATATAAGATACGTACGCTCATCCCCCGCCTTCTCCAGATCCGTCATGAACAGCGGCGTCTTGTTCATCATGTCGATGATCTCGTCGGCCGTATGCGACTTGACCGACGCCATGGCCGGCGGCATCTTGGGCGCGGACGGGTCACTCTCGAGCTCCTTCAGCTTCTCCTCGTTGATCGGGAAGGGGATCTCGTTGGAGGCCGCGGCATCGAGGGGGATCCCGCTGTGCGGAAGGGAGGGGGCGATGGGTTCATTGTTTGGAGTAGGACGCTGTGGTTGTTTCTGCTGTTCTTTGTTCAGGTCGAGAGCCTCGTCGAAGTCGTCGGGGAGTTCTTCTATTCGGCCCATTGTGGAAATTGTCTTAGAGAGAAGACAGAGATGAGAAAGAAGTTGATATGTACAGTACCTCTTAGAATCTAGATGGCGACGACTCTCGATTGTTCCGCTGAGAAAACTACTGTATCTGCCCGTGGGGCGAGGCAAACAGAGCAAACAAGAGGGGGGAAGGAGAACCACGAAGGTGGTAACGGTGGGGCTTAGCCCTAATCAGGCGGGGCGGGGTTTATCTCAGATGATCCATCCTATGGATGTGATTATGCAGTGCAAGATAAACAGTCCTTGGAGAAGAAGCGTGACGACTTTGCTTTATTTTTACGAGTGTAGGAGAGCATCTGTTGGTCTCCCAGCCAGCAAGTATCTCTGTGGATAATTCGACTTTCAACATCCTTTCTTCCGTTTCTTCGAGTTAGGCACAGTACTTCATAGGTATTTTTTTTGATCACGTTCCAGTTCATGAAGTAGTCATTTTTTTTATTATTGGTTCCCCCCTGGAGCAAATAATGATACATCAGGGGGAGTTGGAGAGAGCCGAACTCTCTTTACGTAGGGTAGGTAGGTAGGTAGGTGACCTGAAGGGTCCATTTGTCCGTTTACTTAGACTTGCGTGTCGAACTCACGTTCTGCTTTTTATTGTCGCAATCACTTCTACAAGGCTCTCTCTTGTTTTTCTTCTTTCAAGTCAATATAAAGGTCTATGAGAATAGGTTTCCAGTCAAGAGCTCCCCCATCTCTGCTGCGAGGGAACGTCGCTGTATTGTAGGTATGTACCGGCCACATTCTGAGCTGGATGGAATAGTATCCATTGCGGAATAAGAGAAAGTATGTGGTTGATGAAATTTACAGATAGGATTATACTGGCGATGTCTTGTCTAGGGAAAGTCTCCAGTAGGGCTACCTAATTCTATGCATTGGTTACAGCAGTGGTAGAGAATAGCCTCTGTAGAAGAGAACAGTGGATTTAGCATGTAGTCAAGGAGACGGAAGCCCGCGAGAACATGGAGGCAAGAAGTTTCCTATCCTAGGAGCCTTCCACTTTCAATGGAGGTTCCCTCTCCGTTTGTTCCGAGGGGATCTCCGACTTCTCTTCCTCTTCCTCCTCTCCCTCTTCTTCTTGTCGGCAGGCTCCGACTGCTTTCTTTCTTCAGCCTCGTGGCTCCGGGCCTCACGCGGCAGGTTGCCCTTTAGCTCAGGCTAGCTGGAGATCCTGCAGAATACAGACAGACACACACACGCCGTGGCTGGCTGAAAGGGAAAAAAAAAGTCGACTTTCCCAACCAGGTACCGTCGACCTACGAACGCGGCTTTAGTAAATTTCATGAATAAACACCATTGCATGCATATACACAAGGCAAGGCAGACAATTGCCGATTGCTGATAGGGCCGTTCATACAACACAACCTCCGTGGAGAGAGGATCGGGTCGGAACGACATGACTTCCCCAACCAAGCCCAAGTCCAAGGCTGGCTGGCTAGATGGCTGGCTGGCTGGTGCATAGCTAACCGTTTCTTTTCTTTTTTTCTCGGTCAGACCGAATGCATGCGTTTCTCCCTGCGTACAGCTAGCTACCTGGACATTTAGAGCTTTGAAATATTCCAAAGGAAGAGCTGAATAAGTAGAGACCTGACGTTTTACTTATGTAGATATCATACCTTTAGATATCTCCGGAGTAACACTATCTAATGTAAAAAAGGGAGTTCATACGTCAATGTACATGTACATACATGCACACTGACGCTTGCCTTGCCACAGGGCTGACGAACGACCACCTTCCTAATGCAACATTAGCCCGATGATCATCCTCGTCACCACCACCACCACCATCATCATCATCGTCATGGCCTGCATGCAGAAGAAAACTCCTAGAATGCTTCGGTTGCATTCGAAGAAGCGCACTATGACATACATAATGAGGGGTTTTCCAATGTTCGACGCTAGAGAAGGGAGGAAAAAAGAAGTTGATTGACCTGCAGACACCACAAACACCACGGCCACGAATCATACCGCGATGCATTTGTGATGCCCAACACGAACTGCAAGGCACAAATCATATCTTGTTCGCCCAACTCCGATCATCGGGAGATACGTGGGTAGGTAAGCTTGAGAAAAAGAAAAGACAGCCCCGGTCACACTTGGCGGGTTTAGCTTATTGGACAGCAGACGCTCAAGGCGTGCGAAAAGAAAAAAAAGAGTTCACTACTGACTGCCAGATGCAATTGGAGACGACTTTTTTTTTCCATGACCCCGAAGAAAAGAAAAACAACACGGCTACTTGGCTACTTTTTTATCACTCAACAGAGCCAACGTTGGATTCGCGGAGACAAAACTAACAAATGGGAAAACTTTTTTTCTGTAGATGTTGTCCTTAATTCCGCGGAGCGTAACTCGGCTTGGAGATATACCGCGATGATGATGATCATGATGACGATGATGGGGTTTGAGGCTCAAGTCAAGTCTTCCTTCCTGTTCTGGAGATATATACTATATAAGACTGTCCTGGTAGAGGCGTTCATGTTGTTAAATGTTGCTGACTATGCCATTCAGTTCCTTTGAAGTCCCCTTGAAGTCCTTTTCAAGACTCAAACCTCTGGGTTGAGATTTCACTGTCACGTTATCCACTCTATTTCACATTGTTCATCGGATCTTTCAAAAAATGCCTTTCTCCAAAAGCCAGACCAGGCAAACAGGGTCCGTCTTTTACTTACTTCCGTCCCCAAGGTTGCATCCTGACCCTCATAGACAGACTAAGAAAGGAAAATGCTCTATCTAGGAACCAACCCGTTGCCAGCAACAACAATGCCAGCTCCAAACTACCAGCTTCCAACAACCCACAATGCCTCAAACTGCACCCGCACTCGAATAGGAACAGCAACACGGCCACAGTCTCAACTGGAAATGCCATCGCGAACACCTCAGCTCCAAAGACAGAGACAACCCGTCCGCAAGGACAAGATCTTACCATCCCCCAGGCCCCCATATCATCATGCCCGTACCACGGCCCGATACTGCAGATGCAGATGAACAGCGCGCGCCACGGCAGAATCCAGGGGTGGTACGCGACGGACATGGACCAGAAGGCGCGGTTCATGGACCACAAGCCGGGGGAGCAGTACGCGCTCTTCAGACGGCCTGATAATGGGGAGCTGTCGACTTCGAGGAACTGTACGTGTGCGGACGTGATGACGATGAGGTCCGGGTCTGAGGTGGATATGATGATCATGATGGACAAGGACAGGGATGAGCTGTGCGGGTATCAGGTTGGTCTGTAAGTTCTATTGAGGGGAAACAGCGTCGGTAAAGGGCGCTTTATGTCTATGTTTATGTTTATGTTTATGTTGGCGAATGAGTGCTCCTGCAGGGAAATGAATACCTACCTAACTGTTCCAAGTGCTCCAAGTGGCACTAGTAGAGAAAAGTGAAAAAGTGTGAGGATCAAGAGCAAGGATATACATCCTTCATTATGATGACTTGAAATAATAGTAAGACTATTATCTCACCCATATGCCGCTTTAGCCACATTATTGGCAGTAGAGCATTTTGCATGATCACAGCCCCCGATAGATGTTGGGTATCTATCCACATCGACTTTTGGGCTTCTCCTGATAGTAGAGAAACCACATATGCTATGATAAGGGCAATACCACTTCAAAATTAAGCGGTCTCTGCTGCACAAGAAGTCGTTGTATTTTCTGTATCTTAACCGCAGTGACCATTTGCAGCCTGGGAATATTGGCTTCGGCCTTGGTATTCTTTTTTTTTTCTTTATTTTTAATATGCCTTCTCTTTAGCGCTGGCCTCCAAAGCGTCGAATACCTTATCGACTGTAGAATTATCAACGGGGTCGTTGATATATCGACCCAAGCTTCTGCCAGATTCTGGTGACTGTTCTTGTCGGCTAGCTCTCGAATTGTACGATTTTCCACATTTTTGTTCGTCTGAGCGTAGGTTTTTGATGCGATTGCCAACCTGCATCCCCTATCAACGCGGACACCGATAGAGAACTGTCATGGGTCGGTGGGGGCATAATTCGACGGCCGGCAGCTGAGTCGTCACCCACAGAGGGGCGGAGAAGCTTCTGCCTTGATGATGTTTTCAACGTTCGGTCTTGGAGGGAGCGCGGCGCATCGATAACAGGACCCATTGTAAATATTCGGAGGAATACTATTGTACATATCTTGAACTTGGATCAGTGAAAGACAACACGGGTTATAGAAGTCACTTGCAATACCTAATGTAAGTATATAGAGGTTGGTGACAGGTACCTAATGTATGTACAGTAGAGTAGACCAAGGTGTAGATGGCCAAGTCGACATGCAGAGTTGCGGAACACATGGTTCATCAGTGGGTGCGCATGCAACCCTCGTGGGAGACGCTGCACTTATATGTAGACCTCTGTCCACTTCCGCTGATTTCTTTTCGCTTTGGCTCCCTTCTCCCCCTCTCCGAGATCCCTGTCAGGCAGGGAACGGGCTGGCGAACAGGCATCATTGGCTAAACGCGTGTGTTGACAACCAAGCAACCTCGGCTATCATAGGAAAACCAGGAAAAGGAAGCACACCCTAAAAATTCTTATGTCTCAATCGCCTCGACATTTGCAACCAACTCGGTGATATTAAGTGTCGGGAGATGTAACAGAACGAAATGAGCCATTGAAGGTGGCCAAAGATCAGGCATGATTGCTCACATGACTTCAGTAGTCCAGCCCCTGCCAGTCAACCGCAACACGGTGAGCAGTGGTGACCTTGGGAACAAGGAACAAGGAATGAGAGGCACCAAAGAGCAGCTGGTGTCTTCGACTCTCCGTCGTACGAAGACGCTACGATGCACGTTTCGAAAGATGATTCTGAGGTCATCTTCGACAGCCGCCTCCCAGGGTCAGTTGCCTTAAAAAAAAGCAGGTCGCTTCTTCAATAGGTCAAGGTATGTACTGTATATGTACAGTACATATCTCTGCAGTAAGTTAAATACCCGTGTCCTCTCCTCTTCCATGTTCCGCTTGACAGATACCTGAGACGGTGTAGCAATGTACAGTACAGTACTGGTATTATAAGCAATGTCTTCTCCACCAAAACGTCTTGAGCATCTGGATTGTCCAGTCAGTATTTTTTTATTTTTAATTCTTTTTGGTTCGAGTCCAGCCGTCCTTGATTTGATGAAGCGGTACCGTAACTAGTCGCTGCTCTTCTTGTTCTTCTGGGGCTGGGATTAGACCGGGATCTGCTGGATGGAGGTGGAGGAGTTGTTTCCCTTGCTGCCTGACCGTCATTACAATTGGCAGAGAAAAGCCACAAGTCAAAGGCATCATTATTGTGAGCCAATCAGAGCTCGGCTCGAGGTAACAGGTACATACGCTTATTGATTATTAAATAGTGGATGGGACGGGTTAAATAAATCGGACTGGTTCACTCCTCTTCATAACCGTGATTAAAGGTGGCTGCGGCGGTCCTTTTTAATGAAAAAGGACTGAGGACGATGGAATGCTATGAGATACAAGATTGTTGCCTATGATTAAAATGGAGCATTAAAAAAAAGAAACCCGGACATAGGATTCATCTATATCACATTCACTAACTCCGATCCTCAGCCCTGGAGAGTCCTTGTCTAATTATAAATATAGAAGATCATAGATAGAAAAGATATGCGACTCCAAGCCTCTGCCTCATAGGTAGCAATACCATCGCCTGCCACCAGAAATCCCCTGGTGGTCTAGTTGGTTTATGGCACCCGGCTGTAATGGGTTGGATAGCAATCAATTGTTACCGGGTTGTCGCTGGTTCGAATCCAGCCCAGGGGATTCTCTTTTTCTTTTCCCGTCCTCGTCGTCTCGACAGGACAACCACCAGACTCCACATGTATGTATATGTACCAATTGTTCATCTTTTTTTTCTTTCTCTTCTTTTTTACATTTCCCCCTCTTTCCTTTGGTTCCCACTGATCTATCTGGTATTTAATCAACCAATCAATTGATCAGTTCTACAAGAAAGAAGGAACAGGAGGGAGCAGCTGGAAATTTTGACAATGGATTGGCTAGGCTAGCCGCCTCGTTCATTATTGTGCCGTAGGTTGAACTAATAAACGCAAACGGCGTTTTCTACTTATACTATAGTATAAACTACCTACTCCACGTCGACGTCGGGCTCGACGTCGCTGTAGCCCTCGTCCATGCCTTCGGACATGGCGTCCGCGTTGAGGTTGGTGGTGTCGGCGGGGGAGCCGTGCTTCTCCTTGCCCTTTTCGTAGGTGATGGTCCGCCAGCCTTCCGGGGCGGAGGGGTCCTTGATGTATTCGGACATGGGGAACTGAAGGCGACGCATGTCAGTGGTGTCTCTGACTGGAGAGACAAATGGGCAAGTATGGGACTTACGTAGTGGTCGTTCTTCTTCATGGTGACGACCCACGGCACGTTGTCGAACGTGACGGCGCGGAGCCGGAAGTACGTGTTGTCGGGGATCTTGTTGACTTCCCGGACGAAGCTGTCGAGGTCCGGCGTCTCGACGCCGTTGACAGCCGTGATGAAGTTGGTCGGCGCGAGGCCGTACTGGTAGGCTGGCGAACCGCGACTCTGTTGAGCAATTAGCAACTGAAAGATATATATATATATATATATATATATATTTATATAG
>JGI26051J44788_1000527_pt1 | contig 20270 bp, 21 predicted proteins | sample HigsolmetaGSP13D_FD_44788 | JGI IMG/M metagenome (IMG submission 44788) | reverse complement strand
ACGTCGCAGACGACGAGCGTGTCGGACGCGGGGATCTTGGCGCGGAGGTTCTTGGCCATGGCGTAGCCTGAGACATTACAGTTAGACAATGACAATGTGTGGATGGGATGAGGGAAGCAGCGCAAGTACGTACCCATCTGGCCCAGGCCAATAAAGCCCCAGGAGGCATCTCGCGGCCTGGTCGTCGAGAAGGCTCGTCGTGAGACTGGGACGGACGGAGCAGCAGCAGGAGAGACAGCGGAGGCCGGGGAGAGCCTCCGCAACGGGAGGAGGACGGACGCAGCACTCATCGTGGCGGCGCAGGGCGTAAGCAGACGGCCATAGCAGGCTGAAGAGAAGCAAGAAAGAGATCAAGAAGAGCAGATCGGGAGGAACAGAGAGAGAGAGATCCCGAGGTCAGCCGAGCCGTGGCACGGTGATCCCGCGGCTTGTCTGGCCGAGCCGATGCGGGGGATTCCGGGGCAGCGCGCGGAGCCCCGGCTCCACCCGGCACGGCTACCCGCGGGCAAGGACCTGGAGCAGGTCTGATGAAAGAGACCAGGCAAAGAGAAGACTCGACGGAACACAGTCAATCAACAGAGCGGTATTGGACTCAGCTACTAAGTTATATATCTTATATTACTGCAGAGGTCTTCGCCGATCATCCAGCCGCCTTGGCGGTCCAAGCTGAAACATAGATTGATTCTATATAAACCACAACGACAAAAGGAGTATCAAGTCCGACTCAGATGAACGCCTAAAAGACTCCCAAGGTGACAACAGATCCCGAGCAAAGCAGACAAGGCATTTCGTTCAACAAAGCACAACATGCAACCAATTCCCATCCGACACCGCGCCGGGTATGATGATATGCAGAGATGCAGATCTAAAAAAAACAAGCACAACAATGGAAACAACATGCACGACAACGGCCTCGCAAGGACGAGGCAACCCATATGAAAAAAGCAACAAACACTCCACGCTGAAACGCCAGGTTCAAACGGCCCAAGAGATAGCTTGCAAGGCAATGGACACACACACACACAACGCGCTAAATAGTCATATGAAGAGACATGACGGTAACCACAGGGGATATCAATCATAGACATTAGACTGGCTGCGTAAGCATCCCGGAGCGGCAGGCTAGACTGGCCGTCACTGTCCCGGGGATGCAGGGCTGCTGGTCGGTCCACTCAAGTACTCCGGCGGCACCTTGGGGACCCGTGGAGAGCTCGCCGTCGTGGCAGCGGCCCGCTGCTGCGCCCGCAGGATCTCGCGCTGCCTCTCTTTCTCCCGGCTGCTCGCACTGCTACCCGTGAGTCGTCGCATGCCGTGGCGGATCATCGACTCGAGGGACACGGGGCCGTCGGACGCCTGTCGCGACGAGCCCCCGATGGTGATCGAAGGCTGGTTGTGTGCAGACCGTTCGTCCATGTCCGAGAGGCTCTCTTCGGCCTCGTCGTCGGAGAAAAAGGCCGCCTCGCTAAAGCCCGTCGACATGGTCGAGGCCGGCGAGAACAGGTTGTTGGCAGGAGAGGTGACGGAGCGGGTGTGCATGGCGGGCCGCAGCGCGAGGTTGGAACCCAGAGACGGTATCGTCCCAGGGGAGGTCACGCCGGGGTTTTCCAAACGCGAAGTCGAAGGGCGAGACTCAGCCAGTCCATTGTGGAATGAAGACGTAGACGCCGTGCGGGCAAGAGATTTGCGCAGGATAGGGGCTGTCTGCTGGTCATAGAGATTGGCACTCGCATCGGGAAAGCTGCCAGGGAAACCTCGTAGCGTCGATTCAGAAAATGTCGAGGAGAGAGACGGAGTGTTCATCTCCGTCTCCTCGAAGAAGTCATCCAGACTGTCCAATTTCTGCACGAGGTCACCTATGTTGCCCTCTGTCTGCGTCTCGAAGGACTTCATGGTATCGGCTCGCATGGCCGGGAAGAATGCGTCGTTATATTCGTCGGCACGGAATTCCACCTCTGGCGTGGCCGTTCCCTGGGCTTCCATGCGATCTGCCTCGGCACACGTGTAGAAGACGGCATGGACGTTGTTCCTTGTGATGCTGGACTGCGCAGCAGGCATTGGGATGGACCACCCAGTCGGTTCCGGAATACCGTACAGGTTCTGAATCCGCTCGTATTCTTTGCGGATTGCCCGAGACGACGAAGATGAGGCCATGCTCATCCGCAGGTGATGGCGTTCCATGGGGTTCCCTGAAACGGTCATGATATGGTCCATCACCTGTAGCGCCTGAGGACAGAGCTCCGTCTGCAAGAGTCGTAGCAGAGGAGATATGAGATCCGGTCCGTGGCATGTGATCTCATTTCGTCGCATGTCAATCTCGGGAATCATCACGCAGAGAATCCTCATGAGCTTGATGCGGAACCAGGTTGTTGTATTCGTCAACAAACCCATTACAAAGATCAAGCTCTGGACGTCTTGTTGAGGAAAGAAGTAAGAGCGGATCTCGGATATAATGTGACCCAAGAAGTCTCGGTCCGTCTTGTACTGCCCATGTGAGAAGCCCACCAAGCAGGCGGCGAGGCGAGGGCACCCCTGGCGTTCCGCAACGCTGGCAAGCAGATTCGCACGCTCAATGACCTTCAAGTCGCTCACTTCCAGATCGAAATTATAGAGGAAATGAGGCAGATTGGCCAGAGTCGCAAAGAGCAAGCGGTTGGCATCTCCAACGAGCTCATTGTTCGGAAGCGCAGTCAGCCTGTGCAGCATCTTCAACGTCCCATTGAACGATTCCGATGACTTCAAGCCCTTGTAGATCAGGTTCTGCACGCCATCGAATCCTCCTTCCCACTTAGGGGGCTGACTTTCGATGAGCTTCGTCACCACTGCCGGGTCACCGAGGTCGACTTTGTCCAAAAACTTCTCAAGCATACCGACACTCTCCATGAACTCTCTTTCGTGGATAGTATTCAGACATGCGCACGTCGTCCAGAACAACTGAGGGTACCGCATCAAATCGCCGGGCGCCAGAGAGTCTATGATAACTTTCAAAGTTGTCAGGATCTCCATGGAGAAGGTCTGGTAGTCTGTCTCCTCATCCGCGATAGTGTTCGACAGTCGAGCCAGCATATCCGCAAGCATCCTTGAGTCGAGTGATGTGGAGATGCAACGGAAGACTTGAAACGACCTGCACGCGAGGTGTCGTACTGGACACGAAGTAGCCCAGTTCAGCGCTTCTTTCGCCCAGAGATCGCTTATTCCCTCATAGACGATGCTGAAGAAATCGGCTACCTCGCGGGTTACCCGGCTCATCGCTGAGGGAACCCTGCTTCCGTCCTCACCGTCATCTTTACCGTTATTATCTTCATACTCCCAAATAACCGTGGGATCGCTTTTGCGGATGGAATCCACAAAATCTTCGATTGCCTGGCGAGTACCTGCAGGAGCATCGTCCTCGATTTTCGAAGCAACAAGCTCGTGGATCAGGTGAACAAGCATTTCTCTCGCCTGCTCTTGTACCGTGAGCGTGTAATGATCCCAAAGTATGAGAACGACATGCAAGAGTTTAATGACATTATCAAGGCTAAGAGTCACCGGTGCTACCATCAGGTCAACAAGGAATATGAGGGAGATTTGTCCTAGCGAAAGACCGGCCTACACACGCAAGTTAGAAGAAAATTCCCAAAGCAAGTTCGGAATGGGGAACTTGCCTGCTTATTGCCGACAGGTAATACAGTGTTCAGGTCTGCAACATATGGTAGACCCTTCGTATCAGGCGGAGTGGGCACTACATCTTTCCTCTCCTGCACCATATTCTTGGGGATAATCTGCATCAGGAAGAACTCGATGACCTTGGACCCTGCAGGGGTGCTAGCCAAGAAGACAACTATTTGCTTGGCGTATTCGACGAAGTTCTGCTCTTTCCGATCCAGACACAGGCTAATGATGAAGTCAAGGACCAGCTGGACATTGCCACCGTGCGGTCCCGTCGCCAGTGCTTGCCAGAGCGCTTGGACTTCATTTGGCAAGATAGTACTGCACCGGATCGTGATTTCGAATAGGTTCGCAAGAAGCATATACGACCGCGCTGTTGGTCCCCCACTGGGATCGACCTGCAGTTCCATGGTCTGTACCCAGGGTAATATGGCCGCCACCATGTTTCGCTGGCCGTCGGGCTGCAGGTTCTTGAAATGCAGCGAGAACTCCGAGAATATGGTGAAAGCGAGATCCGAGTGTTGCTTGGCTAGCCGTTTTGACGTCTCGAACTGGGCGAGCTTATACACAGCCGTCGTCTTGTCGGAGATGCTGATATCAAAGTCCTGCAACCTGGAGCTTTTCTGCTGCCTTTCCTCCAGAGTACGGAGAAGCCTGGCAGACTTCATCCTTATCTCGCGTTTCTGATTCCCGAGAGTGAAGAGAACGGCCCCGAGTATCCTCCAAAATGCAAGAGGATAATCGGTATGCTCGGTAAGCACTTCCGTTACCACTTCGAAGTAGCTTTCCAATGCCTTGGGTCGTTCCGTCACGTAACACATCTCGATGGACCGTTCAAGCAAGTAAGGATGCTCCTTGTTGTGAACGATCAAGTTCTTCAGCGCTCGTCGGCCGATCGCGTGCCACTTGTCGCTAAGGGTGTTGAAGATGATATCAATCCAGGACAGCATTCGTCCAACGTCGAACTGCAGCACGGAACCACTTTCGGTGGTTATGCTTATCGGGCCAGCGCAGAGCGACGCCATCGCACTCAAGGCCGCCGCTCGTAGATTCTTCTTTTCAATCTCCATAGCAGCAGCCGTGTTCCGCATTTCCCCGGTCTCATGTTGATGTGCCATGGCAAGTTTCCGCATATTCTCCTCTCGCTGGGAGATCTGGGCCTGGTTTGGAGAATATCCACACCAGTCCTCCATCAAGGAAAAAGCCGACTTTCTTGATTCAAAAGGCATCCAGCGAGAGGGATCCTTTGTGCGGTTAATTCCCTCGAAGAGCTCCTCCATCAACCCGCAGTAATGGTATCGTAACTTCTGGAACTCCCAGTCATTCTGTACCTCGACGTCACTTAGAAATATCCTAAGGTCCTTCGAGTACGTAACAAGATTATTGACGATCCAATCGTCATTGTACACTTCTGGCTCTTTCAGGAAATGCGATGTCAGTTTGTATACATGCGTCACCTCTGTTCGCAAGCGATCGGTCTTCCGATTCCGTCGCGGGCTGCTCGGAGTGCGATGATGAGCGCCAATGCGAACTTTGGCTTCTTCATTGCACGTTGTGACAGCGTACTGTAGTGACTCGAGCAATGTTCGATAGAGGTTCTTGTTAATCGAGCCCAAAGCAACCACTATCGCATTTCTGATCGAGTCAACGCTAGCCGACAGCAAAGGGATGACAAAAGCGAAGAGTGCTCTGGCAGAAGTGATCTTGTCTTGAGGCTGCTGTTGCGAACCCTTGGAAGCCTTGCGCGCATGCTGAGCGTTGGCTAGTTGGCTTTGGGACTGTGCGCCGACGCTATTCAGGGTGGTACAGGCCATCACGAGATACAGTTTCCACTGTTCGATCAGGATCTCTGGTGGCGTGGTGTTTCGACCAACAGAGCGCCCTTGGCCAGGCTCCAGGGACGCGTACTGGGGCGGCCGAGGACTTTCGGCGAGCGCTGTGATGGTCTTGTGCATCTGCACCAATCTTGCACACACTATCTCTCTACCCAAGGTAACGGCGAAGGGGCACATTTCGTAGCTTATGCGTATTATTCTTGGAAAGACCTTGGACCATAACGTCGAGTCGTATGAGACCTCACTGCTGCAAAGTTCAATCAATGTATTATGCGATGCACTCCTTCGCTTTCCTTTCTGCAGTCGAGTTCTCTCAGCCACGGTGAGTTGTTCATCATTCAGATCGAGGATCTGCTGGGAGTCTGCTTCCAGGATCCGAATGATTCTGGTATTCTCTTTTCCAAGGGCACTATCAAATTCGGTGACAAGCCGCAGTACGGTTATTGCAAATGCGCGGACCCTTCTCGACTGCGAGCAGAGAAAGAACACGCCGTGTGCCTCGATCTCCTCAACATATGCGAGAACACTCGAGAGATCTAGCTGCAGAGCTCTATTTTCAGGACTGTTCTTATCGGCGGACTCCGCGGCTGCATCCTTGGTCTTTTGCTTGATCTCCTCTATCCAGATCTTAAGCAGCTCAACATAGAGTCTCAAGGTGGACTCGATATGACCCGGCCCGAGCATGCCTTCGTCCGACATCGTGGAATACCGAGCGTCGAAATTGAAGATGAATCGCGCAAAACCAATTGTAACCTGCTGTGCGTGCGACTGTCGAGCAATCGCCTTCAACGACTCCGCAGACGAAGCAGCTATGTTTGACTGGACATGAGCTGTTCCCGTGCAGAGGAGGTTGATCAAGGAGTTAAAGGGTATATGGTCAGACAAACAGCGAGGCAAGGCCTGAACTGCAACGTGAAGAAGGTCGTAGAAGCTCTGTTTTTGGTCCGGTCCAGTAGAATGGTCGTCTCGCCTGCCGAAGCTGAATGCCTCGGAGATGGGAGTCTTAGGTGTCCCGCCAAACTTCTCATCCAGGGCTGCCTGGCCACCAAACGCGTTGTCACAGAGAATCGTTATTTTACCTAGGATTTCACAGAACCGAACATAATACTCCCTGACGTTATCAGGGAGCTTCGAAGTATTGACAGGACGTGACAGCGACTCGTCCTTATTCTCCGAAGGCGTCAATTTTGGGTCGATGAGCAGCTGAGGTCGATGGAGAAACGGTGAAGGTGAGCTGGTTTGTACATCAGTGGACTGGTTTGGCACAAACCCTATCGGAAACGGAGGATATAGCTGCTCAGGATTTTCCATATCGGATATCACGGCCAGAAATGCACGAATCCCGATCACCATCTTCTCCGGCTCCATTTGCTCAATCTTCAGTTCCTTCCCAGAAAGGATCAGATCTGAGTTGATGAGTGGAAAGATGATGCTGCGGAAACACATGTCAGGAAGTTTGAAACCTATCATTCGTATCAATTGGGTCAGAGGTTCCGCGACTGCGGGTTCGGTCGTCAAATAGGTCCTTCGTCCCGCCGGGAGTGCGACCCGCACTACCTCCTCGACCTTTCTCAGAGCGACGTTTGGGGAGTCAGGGTAGCGGAAGAGGTAAGTCCAGAGTAGACGGCACATGGCCTGAAGTGCAGGTCCCCGGGTAGGACGGTCCTTTAGCTTTGGGGGGAGACTCATAATCACCGAGAGCCATTGAGAAGAAAATGCATCCTTTGATGAAACACACAACAGCAATATGTGCAATGGAAAGCCAGCCGACCAATGCCGGGGTTTCGTCAACAACTGTGCCAACCGGGGCTGGACCATATCCAAGAACTCCTTCCATTTTGGGAGAGACAAGTCACAACTGGGGTTCGCCGCAACAGGCAGGAGCAGCTTCTCAAAGATATAGCAATATGCCTGCTTGACTCGCTGACCATGGGCGTTCACAAATAATCGAGCCAATGACCGCATGAAGTCACACGATCTGCTCCAGAGCTCCTCGGGATACGTCTTGATGCGAATGTGTCTCATACCCAGGATCAGCAGTTCAACCTTCGCGTCAGCATCTTTCGACGGTCCGCGAAGAGCTTCCTCCTTTTGGTACCGTTCAAGTTCCGTCAAGAACCTGTTGGTGACGCTCGCGAAGTTTGTTTCACTCATAATTCCGAGCAACTGGCCATATATCCTCCAATTAGCCATTCGAAGGGGCGATGCAGCGACCTGGTCCGGATCGACAGACTTCAACTGGCCAAACACAATGTCTTCCAAGCGGTCCGCCATCTCGACCGTTATAGCAGCTAGACTGCTCTGGTTGAAGATCTCTATCAGGACTCTGCATACTAGGTACACGGACACGGTTGCTCTTCGTTCGGCTAGAATGACATCTTCTTGTCTGGAGAGAAGTGAATGGGGAGGATGCATGGATTCCGCGTTCGAAGCGGATTCGCTGCCTGGCTGAGCTGGCTCTGTATTACGACGCACAAGTACTGGATTATCCGGAGCAGCTGGTTTCAGCTGGAAGAGGGAGAGATCAGATGTCGGTCATCGGCAGTTGGGCAAACATCAGACATACCTGATTGGCCATTTGCTGCTTAGCCATTGCTGCAGCCTCGCCCTTTGCCTTCCGCCAGAACATAATAGTGTCGATTAAGGGCTTGGGCTTTTGTCGCGCAATGTGTCCAAGGGCAGAAATAAGTTGGTCGAAATTCGGATCTGCTCCCGGCCCGCACACTTCCTCCACAGGAGCTTCCGATTCCCCGAGCTTCATTATACATTGATTTATCTTGTTGTCCGCCTGACCAACAAACTAAATAACTCATCAGCGAGAGCCCTTCCTATAACCGTAATGGGCGAACCCTTACCGAGTTAAAGAGATGATGCAAGGCGTATTCCCCGACGGTCTTGGATTCTTGATGATGATGCTTCGAGTGGCTGTGGGAACGGTCCCGCCGCGACTTCCCGTTGGACTGCATTTTCGGTTGCGGAGGATTCGTAGAATTCCCGTTGGCGACCTCACCCGGGTCATTATCTTCGATAGTGCTCAAGCCTGCCGGCTGGGTAAAACTCGTCCCATTGCTCCCCGGGCTGGCGTAATTTGTGTGCATGTCGGTCTGCTCAGGCCGCCCAGCAAGTGTCGACTCTGACTCCGAGCCACCACCACGGCCGGCGGCTGCGATTATCTCCGGGCTCAAAGGGGTTGCGATGGTGGAAGAGGCCGCGAGGCTCGGGTTCCTCGAGTGCTGGATGCCATGCACGATTGATGTCTGACGGTGATGCACGTAGGAACTCGATGACACCTTTCTTTCCCCTCCCCCCTCTTGTCCTATACCAGAACGGCCAGCGGTCGGTTCAGGACTCTTCGAGTGGGACGGGCTGCGGCGGCTTGGAGGTTGAAGCGTCGTCGAGAGACCCGGCGCGGCGGTATCACCAGCTCTTCCTCTGGCAGCAGCAGCGGACGCCTCGCGGCTGTGGGTGGTAGAGGACGGAGGATTTCTTGCAGCTAGACGTTCCGATGCAGAGGACACATTATGGTGCGACGCAACGTTCGACTCGTCAGGGATGAGGGGCAGCGTTGGCTGTAGCGGCGCAGGCTGCCGCATTGGATGGGGTGCCGCTGCAGAAGCATTAAAACGTTAGATACCCACATGTCTACCGAGAATTTGAAACGGTGAGGGATGCAGGGACCAGTGCACAAACGTTGGCGGCCAAGATCAGGCGCCGAGGCCCCAGAACAATGGAGCTGCGGGATGTTTGAGATGGGGGAGCAGGTTCACTCACGATTGTGCTGCATCTTCAGCAGTCACCGCTCATTGGCAACCAGAGCATGCACAGGCAGGAACACAGGACAACGGAGAAGCCAGTGTGCCTCTCATTGTCACCCATGACCACTCTGAAGAAAGGAGGCCCGCAGAGAGCTCGACTTTTGCCTGGGTGTTGGATGTGACGAGGTGTCGAGCACGGCGGCTCCTCACGACGGCGCCGGCGGCCGAGCAGCACAGACAGCGGGCCGCTCTGAAAAGCCACCCGAAGGGGGCGGAGATGTCAAGAACTCTCCTCCAGCGTCCAGAACACCAGCTGGGGAGGGCTTATTCTTGAGCTCTTCGTGTCAGCGTGCCCTGCCAGCCCAATGGCCGTTGGTCCTGCGCTCCGGCTGTTCCGTAGACTTCTCTCCAGGACTCGATCCCTCCAGGACGCGTTGTTCGCTTCTCCGGACCGGAGCGCGTCACGGTCCATGCCTCCAATGAAGAAAGCATCCACAAGATGAGCACATATCCCCGTCGCTGGCGTTTACAGGACTTCCCCGGACTCTCAAAGATGTGCTTATCCCTGCTCCCTGCGGGGGAATGAACCATACGGCCCACGTCTCCTCCAGGCTGCTCTGCGGGGACGGGCTACCGTACCAGCGGTACATGCTTGGAAACCGTCCCAAAGACTTCAAAGGATTCCTAATTGGGAGAATCGGGATGATCTCACGGAAGCGGCGCAATAGCCGTGCGCCATATATCGATGGAGTCTTCGGGGCAGGCTACTTCTGGCAACATTAATTATGCTCTGACAATAATATAATTTATTTGTATCCAACAACCAGCCTTTGTCAGATCGCCGGTTCAGATACCGAGTGCTCCGGAGCCTTCATGCCCTCCCGTCGTCCTCATCAGGCTTTGTGCGATCTTTCTATCCTCCGTCCTTCCCCACCGTGCGCCTCCGCCCCAGGTTATCTAGCTCCTTTGGTTTTATTCTGGGAAGCTTACTCGGCTAGGTACTCCGTAGGTGCTCGTGGATCTACGCAGTACGATTCTGGAAGGTCTCGAGTGTGTTTCTACTACGCGCGACACCCATCGTAGCTGAAATCATGTGGCTGTATCTATTGATACAATTGAATTGAGGGATTCCAGTCAATCTTCGACCATGGCAGGCCAGCGATCATGATCCGGACAGACGCCGGTGTAAAGATGGTCAAGACCCAATAGATCATAATGGACATGGCCTGCGCTCCGTTGGGGAGCCAGCACTGTGCGCCGCAAACAGACGCCTCTCCCTGTCACACTCCGCACCGCGTAGAGAGGGAGAGAACAAGCGCGAGGAATTCCGCAGAGGGCGGAACTCGGCTACAGCGCAGGTCGGAAGGCTTCTCGGGAGTGCTGCTGCGATGCAGCTGGCCCATCGCTGGCTGTGTTGGGTTCCGCGGCGTAGACTTGTTGGGCCGAAGTCTGCATCCGACGCGGCGTCTCCTCGGGTCGTCCAGACTCCCACGTCGACGGACGGAGTAGATAAGCTGGGGACGCCCGTGTGCTTCACGTGGCAACCATCCCATCTCAAGACAAGACACATCGACCGAACGCAGCGCGCAGAGGCCGTCCCATCCGGGCCTCCACAGTGCGATACACGGTGTGCAGCGCAAGGAGGCCGGACGGCGCCAGCCAGACCTCGAGTGCAGACCCGTTTTCCACAACAGGGCATCCGAACGCGCGCTACCTGCTGTACGGACGGAGAACATCACTGGGAACGGAGTACGGCGAGCGGCTGGAGCTGCCCGGTCAGCCGTTGGAGCGCAGCGGGGGTTTGGCCTCCTCCGTGTCGGCCCGTGCTTAGGCGCTCTCCGTCCTCCGTACTTTTAGCCATCGGACCACCTGGTCCAAAGACCTCGCTGCGCCCACACTCCTTCTCCCCCCTCCAACCATTATCATTATTGTGATCAAGACTGGCACCGGTGGGACAGGTGAACAGTCTTCGATCAGAGAGGGATTGAGCTCTTGCCTCCCTCCCTGCATCTTCCTCACCTGTCTTCCCTGCTGACCGGTCGCGACCGGCAACATGGCCCAGGTCGACGCTCTCGATGTGATCGTCCTGGTGGTCCTCCTGGTGGGTAGCCTGGCCTACCTCACCAAGGGGACTTACTGGGGCGTCCAGAAGGACCCTTATGCCTCCTCGAACGGAACCGCCAACGGTCCCAAAGCCGGCAAGACTCGAGACATCCTCCAGAAGCTCGAGGAAACTGGCAAGAACTGCGTCATCTTCTATGGCTCCCAGACCGGCACCGCAGAGGACTACGCCTCGAGGCTGGCCAAGGAGGGATCCCAGCGATTCGGCCTGAAGACCATGGTGGCGGACCTCGAAGATTATGACTACGACAACCTGGACAAGTTCCCCGAGGACAAGGTTGCCTTCTTCGTGCTGGCAACCTACGGAGAGGGTGAGCCCACAGACAACGCGGTCGAATTTTTCCAGTTCATCACGGGAGACGACTTTCCGTTCGAGAGCGGAAGCTCCGCCGACGACAAGCCCCTGTCTAATCTCAAGTACGTCGCTTTCGGGCTGGGCAACAATACCTACGAACACTACAACGCGATGGTCCGGCGGGTCGATGCGGCTCTCACGAGGCTGGGGGCGAAGAGGATCGGAGCTGCTGGCGAAGGCGACGACGGCGCCGGAACAATGGAAGAAGACTTCCTGGCCTGGAAGGAGCCCATGTGGCAGGAACTCGCCAAGGTCATGGGTCTGGAGGAACGCGAAGCCGTCTACGAACCGGTTTTCTCTGTCACCGAGGAGGACTCGATGTCTCCAGAGGACGACAATGTGTATCTCGGCGAACCGACTCACGGTCACCTCCATGGCAGCGGCACGCCACCGTTCTCTGCTCAAAACCCGTATATCGCCCCGATCGTCGAGTCCCGCGAGCTGTTTACTGTCAAGGATCGCAACTGCTTGCACATGGAAATCGATGTTTCTGGAAGCAACCTGGCCTATGAGACTGGCGATCACATTGCTGTATGGCCCACCAATCCCGGTGCGGAAGTCGACCGGTTTTTGAAGGTGTTCGGTCTGGAGGAGAAACGCCACACGGTTATCACGATCAAGGGTTTGGATATCACCGCCAAGGTCCCGATCCCTACTCCAACCACATACGATGCTGCCGTCCGTTACTACATGGAAATCTGTGCCCCTGTCTCCCGCCAGTTTATGTCCTCGCTAGCAGCTTTCGCTCCCGACGAGACAGCCAAGGCCGAGCTTGTCCGCCTCGGTGGTGACAAGGATTATTTCCAGGAGAAAGTCAGCAGTCAGTGCTTCAACATCGCACAGGCCCTTGAGAGCATCACGTCGAAGCCGTTCTCGAGCGTTCCGTTCTCGCTCCTGATCGAAGGTATCAACAAGATCCAACCACGGTATTACTCCATTTCGTCTTCGTCCCTTGTTCAGAAAGACAAGATCAGCATCACCGCCGTCGTTGAGTCTACCCGGATTCCGGGCGCGACGCACATTGTCAAGGGCGTTACGACGAACTATCTTCTCGCCCTCAAGCAGAAGCAGAATGGCGACCCTGAACCCGATCCTCACGCTCTGACCTATGCGATCAACGGCCCAAGAAACAAGTACGAGGGCATTCGTGTGCCTGTGCATGTTCGCCACTCGAATTTCAAACTGCCGTCTGACCCCTCCAAACCCATCATCATGATTGGTCCTGGAACCGGTGTTGCTCCATTCCGTGGCTTCATTCAAGAGCGTGCTGCCCTCGCAGCTCGGGGCGAGAAGATCGGCACTACGATTCTGTTCTACGGCTGCCGCAACCGCAACGAGGATTTCTTGTACAAGGATGAATGGAAGGTACGTTACAATCATGCTGACGTGCGTTTCGCCAATCTGTTCGTGGGCTGACTCATTTCTCTGCAAAGACCTACGGGGACCAGCTCGGCGACTCCTTCAAGCTCATCACCGCCTTCTCACGTGAGACAGCGCAGAAGGTGTACGTTCAGCACAAGCTGCGCGAGAACGCTGCCTTGGTCAACGATCTGCTGCTGCAGAAGGCAAACCTCTACGTCTGCGGTGACGCCGCTAACATGGCACGCGAGGTGAATATCGCTCTCGGCCAGATCATCGCTGAACAGCGCGGCTTGCCACCAGAGAAGGGTGAGGAGATCGTGAAGCAAATGCGGAATAACGGCACCTACCAGGAAGATGTGTGGTCGTGATTTCTGTCTCCTTCCTGGAAGTCTTCTATTTCATATTTTTTACATATCTGAGCGCTCTTAAATATCTAACCGGCCACATAATTTTGTTTTTATACAATTGCAGCGCGGTTAACGTTCGCGCAGCTTCTATGGGCTCCCACTGTTACGTTGTTTGGGTTGCGAATGTCCTGAATCGCTATAATGGGTGGATTCATAGACAGTGATGTTAAAAAATGGAGTGCTAGAACGGTCCCCCAGGTTGCATTGGACTAACCTTTTTTTTGTCCTGGAAGTTTATTGCTCGATTCTCGGCTACGCGTGGTTAGCAGCTGCGCCGCAGACTCCTTTCCACCACGGAGAGTCGGCGACGCTGTCAGACCACGTAAGAGGGAGCCATCCTCATTATTCCCATCAACCCTGTCGCGGAGTCGCTACTTTCTAGTGTGAGTCCGGCACGAATCATACGGGATGACGTCCACGGCAAAACTATGACTTGAAAAGCTGTACCTATTTGATTAGATCGATTACCGCGTTCCTCTCCTATACTTATTTCTTCTTTTTCTGCTGGTTGTTATTATTGTTTTGTAATTTCTGTTTATTATTCCTTGTCAAATATTTACGCATATCTGTAAAGATTCTTTGGCTCTGCCTTGTTATGTTATCGAGCCTACTTTTTTTGGATGGCGCAGTTGCGGCGTGGTGTGTATGAGGCAATATCATCTGTCATCATGACTGTTCATTCATCTCCTCCTCGCACTTTACGGTTGCGTTGTTGCGTTGTGGACGGGAGACTCTGTTTATAATGGACGTCTGAGCCGGTATAAAAAAATATCAAATACATAGTTTACGTCATTCCTACGGCTTCTGTTCCGTATGCGAAAGTCTGCGGTGCTCATATCTGTCCCATAGTAATCCTGTGATCGCGGTCTGCCAGTTACCTAGGGTACACCGTAGTTGTCTGTCTTGTAGAACGCTAAGCGATCTATGTAGAGATCCATCGCCCAAGTACCTGCCAGCTACTTGATTCCAAGGTTTCTCTGCACTGTTTCCAAGGGCTGTCTAGTCGTAGTCACCCTTCCATACGACGATGCACATTACATAATTTAGCGAGAGCTGAAGCTTCTGAGGCTATTTGGGCATCCTTGGCATCGGATATAGAACGTAAAATTGTGCCACGGGCTCGTACCGAAGGTTTGAACAAAGCGATTACCCTGTAGAATCAGTATGTCCTTCACGGCCCCGATGCCTGTCATTATTTCCCGGAGACACCTGTCATATTCTGTCATGAATATTATTATTCCGAGATCGGGCGGAATGAATGCTTATCAGGGAAAGGCGGTGACGGTGAATCTGCCGATCACGGTCTGGTCCGGCCCTGTCGATTAGCAGTGAATCACGTTGCTTTGCCTTGCTTCGCCGCCTTAGGCGCTAAACATTATCAGCACTCACCTTGTTTAGACCTCACTGCAAGCTCTTCTCACAGAGACAGACGCTGAATGCACAACGAACGACCTTTGATGGACCGGATAGTTGCTGATTCATAAGGGGCCGTTGGTGCTGGTCCTTTATATCCAATTTTGAGCTCTCTTGATGTTATATACCCTTGGGATCGTCTGAGGGAGGTGAAGAGGTGTCTCCGGAGATCCTGGCGTTATGTCCTTCCAGCTTTGTCTGTTGCTTTTTTTATGGAGTGTTTCTGTTGTGGATATACTCCTCGGTTCCTTGGCTGTTGTTATCTGCAATTCGGGGACGCTTGATAACCAGAGCTGAGCCTGCGCTGTCTTCTCAGTTTGGATGTCTTTATGAAGAAAAATATGAAGCAACATACCTCTGAAATGAGCAGAATGAGCTACTTACAATCGAGGAAGTCCCCTCAAGGGATAATCTCGATTGTATCCTGTTTTCGTCTTGAAATTTTGTGCTGGATCCTCCTGCCCGGATTGGGTATTGGTTCTTGTGTCTTCGTTCGATGTGCTTTAAGTCCCTGTGCGACTGTTATTGAGCAAAGTTTGCAAAGGATCAAGATTGAGCTGCTGGCTTGCCTCTCTGTTTTTTGCCCCGGGGAAGTTGTCGAAGAGAAACCCGGCAACTGGGGTTTTACTTCAGCAAGGGAATGCAATGGTCCGAAAGCTTTTCTATGAACGTCGTCGACATCACGATCGATCCGATCACACTGCATCTGCATGGTGCAGCTGTTGTGATGTGAACCGTTCTGGGGAAGAAGATGGTGTTTCCCCCGACCGCGGGATGCCGCTCGTCGGCCACGAGGCGTCGGAGGATATTATTTGCTTCTGCTCGAAGATTAGGGCAGATATCTTTGGAGATTCTGTTGCATGTCTGCTCCGGAGTGTCGAATGATTCTGGAATTCCTATGTGCTGATGATATGTGCGGTTACAGCGGTCAGAGGGAGCCGCTATAGCCTCTCTACGCTGCATCGGCCCTCTGAGCCGCCTACTGCAACAGAACAGAATAAGTACAACATTTCACTGGAGCCTCCTCTCCTTTACAAAGGCTGTCAGGGAAAGACAGCTCAGAATACAGAACTACGATAACTGTCGACACTGCCAGGCCTTCTCTTGCTTCCAGATTGCCTGTTCCTTGACGCGCCGCAGCGTGAGGCCACCAGTGTTCCTTCTTCCTTTCGAATCAGGGGCGCTGAGCACGAAACGTGCTCCTTCCCTGAGGGGATTTCCTGAGCAGATTAAAAGCCCGCCCTTCCCCGACTTTCGTCTTCTCCTTCTTTTCCTCCTTTCTCTCTCTCTCCCATCATCATCATCCTCTTCATTTCCATCCCATCCACTTTCATCTCCATCTCTGTCTCTTTCATCTTCGTTGGCAGCTTGCTGCGAGCTACATCTTCTCTTACACATCTACCTTATCCCTCTTCATCTCCACGCTACTCATTGTAGTCAGTTTCTGCCCTCGTTTCTCCGCTTGCCTCCTCTGGGTGATCTTTGCCTCGGCCAAGGGTCATTTATTGGAGTCAACGCAGACTCGATCGATCATTTCCCTTGCTCCCTGCTCCTTACATCTTTCTATACCCTCTGTAAGTTTGTCATCTGCACAGTGGTCGTTGAGAGCTTGAGAGCTGTGGCACACCCCCTGGCCACAACACTCCAGGCTGACGCGGACGCGTTGTCTAACCCCTACTCCAGGTCTTCCTTTCCTGCCCCAATATTTGCTTAGGTCTAAGCAGATAAAAGGTAAGAGCATTCGTATCTCTTGTTCGAACTCGATCCCCCGGATGGCGCGTGTTGTGTTGCTCTTGTGTTTTGTTTCTTATGCTACTTTCTTCTGTACTTTGCTCCGTTATTGTACTGCATTGCTGCTTGGGCTTCTTCCTTTACTGTGTTGATTGCCTGTTGGCAGCGGTTACCTCCTTAACGTGTGCGGCGCTGACATGTATGGGACACGTTTCTCAGGATGGCTGCTGTGCACAATCAGTCCCAGCAGCAGTTGGTCTCGGGCGATCCCAGCCAGAGTCAGCAGTTCACAACCGGCCAGTATCAGCAGGATCCTCAGACCCATGCTGCCTATGTGGCGCCTCAGGGTTATTCTCATATGCCCCCTACCGGTGTCCGTGAGACGGCGCCTCCAGGCCTTACCCATCTTTTCGGCGGTCTTAACCTCCAGAATCCGCGTGTTGGTTCCAATTATGCCCCTATCAATGGGAGCGTTCCAGCCGCGGTTCCTCCCAACATGGATCTTTCAAGCATGCAGCGTACTTACAATGGCCAGTATATGCTTTTCCCTAACGGAACCATGTTCGGCAGCATGCCTCAGACTGCGCATTTCCCCCAGCCGCGTCTCCCTGGCCATGATCAGGTGGGCCAGCTCCAATACATGCCAGCCGGTATCTATCCGGGCTTCGTCGCCGGCGCTCCCGTAGTTCCGGGTGCCGTCCAAGGGTACGCCTGGCCTTACTCAACGAACGGTGAAATAATGCCAGACCTGACTGCTCCTCGTAGGAACTCCTGGTCTTCAGCCGAAGACAAAAGCGGCTCCGCTGCTCCGATGGTCGATGCTGGACGCCAGCCGGAGTATTATCCGGCCGTTGCTCCTCATATGGATCGTCCTTTCATGGGGTATGCTTACGGCACGCCGTCTCCGCAGGCTGTCCAGCCATATGTCCCTCTTCAGATGATGAAGACGGCAAATGGCTATGTCCTGCAAGATCTCGAGGCCCTGACGCAGCAGGAACCCCCTATCCCGCGTGCCGTTCCTGCTATGTGGACCAATCCGTCTGAGTTGACGCTCGCTAAATGCCTGGAAAACCGCGAGGGTATCACGAACGTCTACATTCGGGGGTTCCTTCCGGAGACCACTGACGAGATGTTGCATGCTTACGCCTCACGCTTCGGCAAGATTGACCGGTGCAAGGCTATCGTGGACTTGGAGACCGGTCTCTGCAAGGGGTCAGTCCTCTATACCTTTCTTTTCTCTCGACTAGTGCTAACCTGGATCTAGGTTTGGTTTCGTCCAATTCTTCAACTTTGAGTCATGTGAAAATTGTATCCGTGGATTCTTCTATCTTGGCTATCAAGCCAGTTTCGCCCAGGTATTAAAACCCTCGGCCGCTTTTGTGTGCATCAATGGCTGACCGAGCTAGAAATCTCGCAATTCTCGTCTCAAGGATCTTGAGGACAAGACCTCGACTAACATCTATTGCACTAATGTTCCGATCGACTGGACCGAAGCGGTGAGTTCCATGGCATTCTCTGTCCCTCTTTTCTTCTTCTGACGTTGTCGCATAGGATCTCCGTCGCCATTTCCAGCCATATCGTGTTGTTTCTGAAAAGATCAGCCGCGACGAGAAGACCGGCGTGAGCAAGGAAGTTGGCTTTGCTCGGTAAGTGTCCGACATGCATTGCTGCCCGCTCCTTGTCCACTGCCATTCTGACTGGAGCATGCAGATTTGAGACCCGTGAGATCGCCGAGAAGGTCTTGGCCGAGTTCCACAACGTTACTGCTTCCGATGGCGTTAAGCTCCTCCTTCGCTTTGCCGACACCAAGGCTCAGAAGCTTCTGAAGCATCAGAGCAATGAACGCCGCGCGTATCGTGCCGGAGAGTATAACTATTCCGTGGAGATGGTCCAGGGCTCCACTCCGTCCCCTTCCCTTCACCGTCTTCAGCAGACCGCATCTCATCTGAGCCCAAGTTCTCAGCTCAGTTATGCGTCTCCGATCGGAGTCGGTCCTGTTTGGACTCCCGCTACGTCCATCTCCCCATCGTATGCACAGACTCAGGACATATCCATGCTTCCGCCTTGCTGACATTGCTTGCAGTGGACCGTTGATGAAGAATCCCGTTAGCACTTTCCGCCTCAATTCCTGGCCATCCCGCACCGGTCTCACCAACATGGAGAACACGCCCGTGTACCGCGGCCGCGTTGCTTCCATGAATCGCAACTCCTTGACCGATGTCTCCGCTGGCTCTTCCAAGACGGCTCTCCCCGCGTCTCCCAACGCGACCCGCAAGCCGCAGACTCCTAGCCCTAAGAAGGAGAACATCAAGTCCGGCTCGCTGTCGCCCGTTGCTTCCCGCAAGGAGGTCAAGGTTTCTACCCCGAAATCTTGCGCGTGAAGTCCACGACCCCCTCTAGGGGGGAGGTGAGTCTGTTCACTACGAACACGATTCCAACTCTACTTTCGATTTCATTTCCTTGTTTGATGACAATATGTCGGTGAGTCTCTGAGAGGTGTGATATGCTGTATGCTCTTACACGCAAGTAGGATGTTACGTGGAGCAGAATTTCTGACCAGATTGTCCTGTTACGAAAGAAAAGTTCTGTTTCTGTTTCTGAAAAAGCATGTATTATGATGACAGATTGTACGAGCTGGCGAGATTGTGTTTCTAATCTGGAGGAGGTAATTTGCTGATGTTCGAGTGTTGCTTGTCGTGTGTATGTTTGAGAGCCTGTTCCATCCCGTGGACGCGTTCGGAAACAGTTGATGTGTTGAACGACACCTGTTGTTCATCTATCAAACCGTACACTTCTCGCTGGAGAAGAGCATATGTTATGTCTTCTATCGTGTTATGCTGAGCAGGTGTACCTAGAGTAGCTAGGTAGAACTTGAAACAGATGCTTTGCTCACTACAGCCCAGATGATATCGAAAAAGCGTAATCCAACGCAGGTCTATGGCCGTGCAAAGCAGAAAAGCCGACAGGCGAAGGGACGGCCGCGGCGATGGCCGCCATGCAGAAACGCCCACCGCGCGTGTATAGCCTATGATGCGGACCGGATGTATACCCTCTATCATGCAAGCCAGAAAACCGAGGATCTCCCCTGCAAGCAACGAACACACTGCCCATGCACTCCCCGTTCCCGACGTTTATTTCCCTCTTCAATCCCTTCCCAGCCTCTCCTCGTCGTCCTCGGTGAGCTCGTAGGCGGGCCGATAGCGCCTCCCGCCGGCCTCGTCGGGGTTGTCGATGCGCAGCCGGGGGTTGGGGTGGGTGTCGTTGGTGCCGCCCAGGCTGGTGTAGCCCTGGTCGTAGAGCTCGCAGTACTCGACGCCGAGGTGGCGGATGAAGGCCCAGATCTCGGCGTAGCGCCAGTCGATCACGGGGTGGATGCGGACAAAGTCGGGCCAGCCGCGGTCGGTGCGGTCGAAGTGGGAGAGCGTCGCGCCGTGGGGGTCGGTGCGGCGGGTGCCGACGAAGATGGCCCTGATGGCCGGGTTGCGCGCGAGGTACGAGGCGAAGGCGGAGCGCAGCGTCGTGCGCGGCGGGTCCGTCGTGTACCGCGTCAGCTCGAGGTGGTACTGCCGCGACGACTTGCGCACGAACGCCTCGACGGCGGGGAACGGGTGCGGCGGGAGCGCGTAGATGGCGGGGATGGAGG
>JGI26051J44788_1000516_pt1 | contig 20844 bp, 19 predicted proteins | sample HigsolmetaGSP13D_FD_44788 | JGI IMG/M metagenome (IMG submission 44788) | reverse complement strand
GGGGGTCTTTTTGAGACGGAGTCGGGCGGGTTGGCTGATTAGTCAATTGATTTGATTTGATTTAAGAATCAAGCACAGGAGGGGGTCTTGAATTTGATTGACTTGGTTTTATTTTGCCGTTGGTATGATTATGATATTGAAAATATGTGCATGTCTCGTAGGCACTGTTTATTATGACCGCCGGATGACGTCACCAGACCTGGCCTCAGGCTGATCATTGCCATTGATGAGCTTACCGGACTGATAGAACTGTCTTTGCTCCTCTACAGAATAAAGGATTGTATATTTTTTTTAATACACCTAAGAATCAGAGTATAAAGATCGAATTCACAGACAGGATTATCACCACACCGGTATACAGGCAATGTCACATTATCACGCCCTCCAGCCCTTGAAAGAAAAAGTTTAGTTTAAACAATTCTGACAGATTAGGTTCCTGGCACGAACAGCGCATTCCGTACTCCATTACAGTATACATTGTGGAGCCAAAAGGGGCACTCGTTGTGGTTTTCTCATCAGGGATAATAACCAAAATCCAACCCATCGATCAACACAGCTAGCCGGATGATGTAACATTACCAGTATTCCTCCCCTGTCCTTCACGTAAGCGTCACAAAAATTCAGCAATCAGGCATTCAAGCATACAGATCTTGCGGTGGTTTAGGGATGCGGGGGTTTACTAAGGTCGCAAAAAAGACGAAACTGTTACGTAATGTACAGCACAGTACATGCATTCTGCGTCTGTAGATTGTCACATATAGCAAAGAGGTTTCATAAGCAAGTAAAGTACACATACAAACACGAAAGATAAGCGAGGCATAAAAGAATAGAATCTGAACAGGACAGCGTCTTCGAGAGTACAAGTGGGAATCAAAAGACCCTGCGAGAAACATTGACACAGATCTCAAATCCGTAGATTAGAAGCAAGTAGAAACTCGAAAAAAATGTCAAGATGTGACAAACATCCATCACAGAGCCTCCGAGAACCTCGAATCCCGCGCCTGGCCGCCGCTCACTTGACCCGCCAGGTGACTAGGCCTCTGGGGCTGCGGCAGCGGTTCTACAACGTCGTTGTCCAACCCCAGCTGTTCGCGCTCAGCGGTCGTGAGGCGGCGGATCTCCGGTCGGCCAGTTTGCCCAGCAGCTCCAGAATCCCTTCCCTGCTGCTCTGCCGGGCTCGTTGGAGACACGGACTGGCCACCGCCGTTGCGCCCCTCAGCGGATTTCCCGGTGATCAGGTTCATGAAGCTCTTTTTCAGGCGAGCGCGTTTACTCGTGCCATTGTTCTGAGTTGGAGATTGATCTTTCTCTTTTTGAGACTTCTCCTGACCCTCACGGGTCTCACGAGCCGAGGCCGTCGACGCGCTCCGCCGCCGTATCGACGGCGTCGTTGGTTCTGCGCCGTGGGAATCGTGGCGTGAGGCTTCATCTTCATCCGACCGGAGCGGCGCAAGGTCGCTCTCTGTAACGGGATGGGAGCTGAGCGCTGCTGCACGCGCGCTGTCCTTGTCCTTGTCCCTGTCCCTGTCCTTGTTCCTCGAAGCCTCGCCGCCGCCGGTCAAAACCGCTCCTCCCACGAGGCTTGAAGTTCTCTGCGCTATCTCCGGACCGTTTTCCACGGCTTCCGGACTTGGTGGTGATGGTTTGCTCGGTCGACGACCCATCCTCTCTCTGAACCAAGCTCTGATTTTTGATTCCCCTGTCGGAGATGTTGTCGGGCTGACTTCTACTGCTGCGCCTGTGGCAACAGCCGCACTTGCGACAGCGTTCGCAGCAGCCTCACCTCCACCAGGAATCACATCTTCGTGAGCGTCCGGCTGAGTAGCTTCTGGTTGACTAGTCTCTCGTTGCGAGATAGCTTCCGCTTGCGAGGCAGCTTCTACCTGAGTAACCTCTGCTTGCGTAGTAGCCGGGGGAACAACAGCTTCGGCCTGAACAGATGCAACGGCATCAGCATCCTCAGCCTCCTCAGTGGGCATGCCCTCCTGGGCGCTCTGATATCTGCTGGCGGCCTCGGGAGTCTCCTCTCTTTCTGGAGCCGGCTCCTTGCGTCTGGCTCGTCTCGACATCCTCCTCCATAGCCCCTGCTCCTGCTTCTCCTGACGCCTCTTCTCAGCCAACGCTGCCCTCTGCTCTTTTGCTTCCCGTCTCTCCTCCTCTGGTTGCTTGTCAGCCACTCTGCTCAGACACGTTGATAACTAATAACGGGATGAATACCTTTCGCCTGCTTCTGCGCTGCTCTCGTATCAGCCTCCCTTTCTCGTTCTATATACTCCCGTCTCTTCCTCTCTTCCTCATCCAGATGTCGTTCGATTTCTCTGGCTCTGTGCTCCTCGGCTCGATCGGCAATCTCATCAAGGGTCGGCTGGATCCTTGACCGGGCCACGGCTTCCACATCGACAGGATCCACGTACTTTGCGCCGCCAACGTCAAGCTTTCCGAAGAGCGCTAGCCGGCCCTCGCTCTCGAGTCTTGCACGCTCGTGGGCCCTCTCTTCCCATTCCCGTAGCATGGCGAGGGAAGCCCTGCCAGTATCCGCGTACACTTTTTCGTCCATGTCGTGTAACGCAGCATCGACGTTCCTTCTAGCGACTTCCATCAATTTATCGTGGTCTCCGCGTCTCTTTTCGTCCACCCTTTGGAGCTGTTCCTGCAACGTTGACATCTGGTCCCTTATCGCCTTGGATCTCTGCATATCGATATTCGAAGCATCGCCTTCACTTGACGTTATCCTTCTGAGCCTGGCAGTCATGGACAACCGACGGGTTGGAGACGCCGTGGTCCCATAGAGGGCCCTATAAGTCTCATGCTCTTGCTGCAACCTAGCCAGCTTCTCGGAGGCGAGCTTCTGCGCGGCCTCCTGCAGATGCTCCGGCCGCTGGAAAGCCATGGTTTCACCGATTGCCGCCAGTGACTCCTGGTGTAGACGGTAATGGCCTCTCTGAGCTGCGTAGACCGCTTGGCCGGCCAAGCCCTGCTCATCTTTGTTCCTGGAAAGGGCGTACATGCCCCTCGCCATCGAGACGGCCGCGGCTCGTAGCGTGTCCTTCCGTTGCTGCTCTTCCGCTTCAATTTCGACCGGTGGCTTTGACGTGTACAGCTGGACATTGGCCTTGGCAATGTTGTGTATCCGGCTAGCCTCCACTGACCGGTCGAGACCGTCCAGCATTACTTCGCTGGTCGGACGAGTACGATGGGAGACGCTAGCGGCATGGCGAGCCTCTGTGGCTTCCGGGCGCTGAACAGGCGTGATGGGAGCAGATTCCGCTCTTCTCCTGCTGCTCGTGAAGGCGCCGCTGGCGGCATGATACGCCCCTCTCTGCCGACCGGCGGCCACATCGCCCTGGACGACACGCCCGCCGCTCAGCCTGACCTGCTCGGCTGCGGTGCGATCGTCAGCCTGGTCTGGGGCAGCTGGAACCGGTCTGTGGTCTTTCACCGCCACAGAGGCAGCTCTGAAGCATTCCGCGCTGTGCAGCTGGGTTGGCTGCGGCGGCTCGGTCTCGGGCAGGTAGTCCTTGGCATGATATGCGGCTCTTTCAGCGGCCGGCTCCCTCCTGGGCTGCCAAAACTCCAGGGGCTTCTGTCTCGCGTGCGCGGCGCTTGCGGCAGCGCCTGCGGACGCGAACGAGAGACCTGGAGGCGGGGTCCCTGATCGTGGACGCTGTCAGACGAAACACATCTCATACATCAAACATTGTCGAGGAGAAGAGAATCTGACTGCTTACCGTCACGCTGGAGATCCGGCGATGGTTCACGCACGTCGCGCTTTCGTTCTTCGAGCTTGGTCACGTAGACGGCAGCAGTGGCGGCTGAAGTTGCTGATTGTCAGCTCAGAACGTCCCATTGAGAAAAAAAAGAGTAGCTGGCATAAGAGAGCAGGTATTACCGTGGTCTGCTAGCCGGGGAGAACGGTCAGAGCCGGAGATAGCGCCTGGCAGTACGCTTGCTGACATGGTCGACGGCGGTCTGCAGTTGCGACAATCGACATGGCCAGTGGAAAAGAGGGAGAGAAAGAGAGGAGAAGGAAAGGAACGGGACGCGGCGGAAGTGCCAACGAGCGCGAGGGCAGCGAAGGGAACTGGACAGCTGGAGACTCTGGATGCCCGCGGTCAGCGTCGTCGGTGACGTAGGCGTCATCTGGTCGCCGTCCCATGGATCCCTACGAACTCCCACGGACGACTGGGCAGGTGATCTGCTCAGCCCTAACACATCCGTGGATCGGTGGGTCTGGGGTGGGCTGCGCCCCGCAGCCTTAGATGGACGATCGTGGCGCAGCCTGCCGTCACGAAGAATCGTGGCCACCTTTTCAATGCGGGGTTCTAGAACGTCTTTCGCGGGGTTTCTACGCCAGGCGCTCTCGCCAGCTAGACTTTTCTTCTTATGATCACAATCTTCATTGAACCGATGCATGCACAGAAAGCTTAATATTAATTCATCAGCTACCTGTTTAATTAGCCATTAAGTTCGTACACTGGTTTTCCAGGATCTGGACGTAGACGATACTTCCCAAGACAAGACAGATGAGTCACAGCATCCGCTCAATGTGAATAAAGCACAGTTCGAGACAGCATACATCGAAGGAAATCCGTAGATGCCAAATATGTCATCTCTATTTCAACTTGCCCGCCTTGCGAAACATCTCCAAGTCGACAACCTTTAAAGCAGAAAAAAAAAAAAAAAACTTCGTGATTACCACAGATGCAGTCGTTTCAGAATATCATTCCGCGCGAAGTACGAGCGGTTCCGCTTCCCGAAGATATCTGCAGGCGGAGAAGTTAGCAGCACCGTAATAGCATATCAAAGATCTTAAGAGACTTGGGATGAAGAGAAGTGGAAACAGGTCCGTACACATTGGAATACTCAAGAGGCAAATGCCCACTTGGATGCTAGCTATCGCCATGAACGTCGGTGTGATCCCCTTGAGGAGCCAGTCATAAGCGAAGAACGTCAGGACAAAGCTGAACATGTTCTTGAAGATGAGCAAGCACGTGAACGCTTCCACCGCGATTTTTCCTGGTCCACGTGTTGGCAATTGATCCTTTCTTACGTTTGTCAACGCAATCTAGACAACCAGTAGGGAACGTACGATGCGCATCGACGATGTACAGAGCACTGGCAACTGCACCCATGACCATCCCCATAATCACGAACATGAAAAACACGTCCGGGATCAGCCACCCGTACCTCTGAGTGTCGGTTGAAGTGATGCCGAATCCGTAGAGCCCAATACCGCTGAATATGAGCTGGAATACGACAAGGAGTATGCGAAATTCGGGCTCGTATTTGCCCTTGTTGAGCTTGATCATGACTTTGTTGATCGAGTCGGAGAGTACGCCCGAGAGCACCAGACCCAGGACGGATCCGATGAAAGCACCCGTATAAAGGTACCCCGTTTTGACTTCGTCGAACCACAGCGGCGGGAACACAAAGATAGCCCCGACAACGACGCCTATGAAAACAGTCCAGCCGATGAGAGCACCTTGGGTGAGGCAGGCCTGTGTTCGCTCGTTAAAACCGTCGTCTCACATGCTCATGCATCATGCGCCAGGAGACTTACCCATAGGATCCCCGGGTGCAGAAAGAGAGGGAACGGCCGCAGAAGGAGCTTGAGGAAATCCTCGTCTGTCTTTCGTCCGTTGAACAACTTCAGACTCTGGACGAATGATGCTTTCGCCGGTACGGTGCCCTGAGGAACCTCCCCATCACGCGATGAAGGTATCCCTTTCTCCTCGAGGGCCGACAACGCTGCTTCTTCATCATTCCTCGCGGCCCCGTTTTCGGCGACTGCATCGCTAAGTTGTCTTTGTGATTCCGACATGTTCCTGTCACCAGCATGCGGACCATGCTGACAGTGACTCCGGTCCGCGTCGCCTTCAAAGTCGGTATTCAGGTGATGCGCCCGCCGAAATGCAGTCTCGGGCACAAAGAAAAACATCAGCGGGAAGGCAGCCGCTGTGAAGATGGCAACGAAATAGAACGTCCACTGCCAGCCCATGGAATGTGAAATCTTGCCGGCCACGACAGGTGTGAGAAAAGCACCCCCGAAGAGAGCAACATTGGAGAGAGCCATTCTCTTCCCTCGTTCCTGCTTGTCTTTTAGCATCTGTTTCCGGACTCACTCGAACGCACAAACGTACATGGACAAAGTACAGATCACCGACGGTGGCATTTACCAGAGCCTCGAACGGTGCCAGAGCCACTCCTTGGAATATGCGAGCCCACAGAAGACTATTGTAGTTAAGATTGCTCCCTCCTGCCCACGCGCAGCTGACGACCATCAGGAGGTTCCCTAGGAGGAACAGATGTCGTTTGCCCCATACTCGGGCCGTGGGAACGATCAGGATGCCAGCGACACCTACACCGCATAGGTGATAGCCGGTTAGAAGTGCTATCCGGGTGAAGGTCGTGTGGAAGGAGACTGAGACCGAAAAAGTATTCGCTGCCATTATGGGGCTGGTTGTGGCGCAGAGGACCGAAACAAAAGACAAGATTGCGAGGATGACGTCGCGTTTCCACAGAGGCCAATTCTATCGCAAACTGTCAGAGAAACTTCCGATTTCCCATGCGTGATGAAATTGCATACCAAGGGGTCATTAGGGTCGTCACTTGGCTGAGGCACGAGAATGATGGGCACCGGACCCGAACGGTCGTACTTGATGGACGGGTTAACAGGGACATCGTCGGTGGAACTCCGATCATCATCGAGGATATATGAAGTCCCTGTTGGCTGGCCATAAGCAAAAAAAACTCGTAGAGACAATAACCTCTGTTCAAGGACAGTGCAAAAAATTCTCACCAGGAACGTGTTCGAGCTTTGTATCCTCCAAGATACCGAGTGGCATCTCTGCAATTGTCACTCCGTGAGATGGAAAACAACGAAAAGGGTCATGAAACGCCTTCCCAGAAGATTTTCTGAAGATGCAGTTGTTGATAGCTGTCGATTACGCGGTCATGTACAGCCGAGAACGACGGACAGGCGTCGTCATGGCCCAGCCATTATTCGTCGAGGTCGACAGGGGTGATGCTAAATCAATTCGGGCTGCGGGGTCTCACCACCTGCGACTCATGCCCCTCGAGGAAGGCTTCAGGCCAGGGGCGAAATGTTACAGTCCAATGGCATAGCACAGCAGCTGAAGAGTGCCGCGAGGGGAGGATGCAGCGGGCAGCCTGCTGGGGGATGGATCTGCAGAGAAACCAGACCTCGGGAGCGATGCATCTTCGATGGAGATACATTTTCAGTGCCGATCCAGGCTACACACGCCCGTGCAGAGAGGAGTCGCATCCAACCTCTCGATCGTGCGCGTTACCGAGCGATGGCTTGGCTGGTGAGTGCGTTCCGACGGTCAATTTGCCGTCTGCGCGGACAGGCTAAATGTCGACGCCAACCATCGAACTTTATCCGGGCGTGAGATATTCCGTGTCCCCTGTACGGAGGAGGTTGCCCCCCTTCGGACCAAAGACAACCGTGATTATATCTGATGAGAAATTTGAACATCTGTTGACTGTTACTGTGTAGCATGTATGTACACCGACTGCTGGTGCGATCAACACGGAGAAGCAAGGGCCGTCCGACAAGCCAACTGAAACTTGACAGCATAGAGGGAGACACGGCAGATGGACATGTCTCTAACTCTGTGGTGGAAGGGCCTCAGCTGAGCGATGGCACCCAGCATCGGGAACTCCATACTCGGTGATACCACTCTGCCAGAACAAACCCGAGATCGGGTGGGTACGGACCCGCCCGCGATCTACCTAGGTTAAGTTGACGGGGTCTAGAAACGCGAAACGCAACAGCAGCAGTTGTGACACGGTCGATCCATTCAAACGACAGGAAGTCTCAGGACTTGGCTATAGGAGCAAGATGTCTGCAGTAGGAGTAGGCAGAGACATAGCAACATGTAAGATACAAGCCCGTGGTATCCATGCCTCCGCACGGGCGGCACAGTAGCGCACCGACCTGCAGGGACGCTAAGAGGCTCCGGGCGCTGTGGGGAAGTTGGCAGAGCAGACCATCGCAGTGACTCTACGGTATGGAGTACTCTGTACATAGCTGCATCCAAGTAGCAGTAGGACCAAGGACCAGGTAAACCGTGGACTATGAGAGGATGAGACAGCAGTGCCAGATCGCTCCCACACGCCTCACGAAGGAACGAGCCCTGGCGTGGGGGGAGCGAGGAAGGTGATCGCGGACGAGTTTCCCCGCGCTTGCGAGGGTCTCCGAGTGGGCAGAGCAGGGACGGCCGCAGACCGACCAGTCGCAGGGCGAGGAGCGCGCCAGAGGAGTCAGGAAACACCGCAGGAGGCCGGAAAGAGACCGCAGCACTCCTGTCCGGCTCATCTCTCCTCCGTAGGACGCCCCTGGCTAACTCCCTTCGCTGTCCGCCATTTATTGATCTCCCAGCTTCACCCGTTCCTGTAGAGTGACTCCCATACGCTGCGTTCCGCAAACCAGAAGCTCTCTTTGTTGCACCACAGTCTACTTGGACAGAGACCACGTATCGGTCGAGTGTATATCCAGTCTCGACGGTTCAAAGATGAAGCTCTCTACCATCTCCCTTGCCCTCTCGGCCGTGCTGGCCACCGCCGCTGCCCTGGGCATTGACGACCTTCCCGAGTGCGCTGTACGTCTTTCGATCCCAGCACTGCTGGGCCAGCGCGCCGCTGGATGTCCCGCGAACCATGGCTGCTAACCATAACAGCGAAGCTGCGCGGCGGGATCGATCCCAAAGGAGTGCAACCAGATCGACGTCAAGTGCATCTGCAGCGCCAAGTCCTTCATCCAGGGCATCACCTGCTGCGTTGCCGGCGCCTGCTCCAAGGCGGACCAGGAGGGTACGCCCCTTCCTCTCTCTCTCCTTCAAGTAAACATATGGCAGTTCCGCTAACCCTTACCTCCACGATACATAGCGACGATCAAGTTCGCAAATCAGATCTGCGGCAGCGCCGGTGTGACCGACTTGCCGCAGTCCGCGGTCTGCGCCTCCGGCTCTGCCACCGGCACTGCTAGCACTCCCACTGCTGCTTCTTCTTCTTCCTCCACCGGAGCGACTTCCACGGTGTCAGGTGCAGGAGCCACCACCACTGCCGCCAGCACCACTTCTTCCAGCACCGCCGGCTCTTCGAGCACCGCTGCTGGTAGTGCGACTGCGACCTCTTCAGGGGCAGCTGCTTCGGCTAGCAGCACTGGGGGCGCTGCGCTTGTTGCACAGAACCAGCACAGCGGGTTCATTGCCGGAGTGGGCGCTGCTGCTGCGCTCGTCGCCATGCGCCTCATGTGAAAAGAAATCCCACGAGCACCGAACGAATGGTTTCTCAGGATATGTCTGAAGATCGTTGCAATGTCGCAATGGCGATGATGATGAGCTAGAAATCTCGAGTAACGAACCACATTTCTGGAAAAAAAATATAATGAGAACCCTGGTTGGACGTAATCCAAGGAGGGATGTTGGATAGGAACCCATTCTGGCCCGCTAATATTTAATCGTCCAATGTCGGCTCATTTTTTTTCTCTTCTAATCATTAATACCTCTATATATATTGTTAGTGTCCATGTACTGAAATTAACGAGATGTCCGATCTGGATTTCCACATATTCTCCGACATGTAACTGGTCTTCTTGAGTTAATGTGGCTATCGGTATATACTCTTTCTTGAGACACATGTACATATTCAACAGGTGGCGCGCTAGCTGACCTCTTGAGCGGACGCGGCTGCGAGGCGTGCTGCCGTCTCTTGCCGCTCTTCACGAAGCGTGATAAGAATCTGCAGAAGAATAGTGTTAGTAGAGAACAAACGTGGAGGCCGATTTAGCACAGTCGAGTGGAAGTCAAATTCTAGCTGTCCAACTTTCCACCCCTTAAACCGGGCAAGCAAAAGCAGACACATCAATAAACGACACGGAGAACATACCCAAAGCCAAAACGTCATCTCCATGAACCCATACGTAAATACTACCCGATTCTTCAACTGATCAAGCCCGGAAGAGCCTTCCGTCCGGACCCCCCACGCCCCGGGCTTGCTCTGGTAGATGAACAGGGACACGGCGAAAAACAGACAGAACCGCGACGCGGCCAGTAGCGTCCAGATCTCCGAGTAGAGCGCGGCGATGCGCGCCGTGAACGGGTTCGCGCGCACGACGGCTGCCGTTGTTGCTCCTGTCTCCTCTGGGACTACTAGTCCGTTTCCGTTGTTATTATTGTTATTACTTGATCGTGACGATATACTGGCACTGGCACTGGCGACGGCGGCGGCGGCGTCGGCGCGGGCCAGGAGCTCGTTGATCTGCGGTACCTTGGTCACGAAGATCAGGTCGACGAGGGCGTCGGCGACGAGGAGGACGCCGCAGAGGGCGAAGGGCGATTGCGGGCGGGAGAAGGTCGGGGAGATGTCCTTTTTTCGTTTCGGATCGTTAGAGCTTTGTACTCTATGTATGTCCATACAAAGTAGATATATTTGTTGCTAAGGGATTATTTATAGATATTGGACTGGAAGAGAAGAGGTTAAAAAAAGAAAGAGACATACGATCCTCATCGCCTCCCCGATCATGTAAACCACGTCCGAGTCCGTGATGACCTCAGGGGACCTGGTCAGGTACACGGCCAGTATGAACAGGAAGAGCGCGTGCGCCCGGATCAGCGTCTTGGAGGATAAGAGACCCATTTTTGGACACTGTCTCTTTCTCCTTCCCAAGATATTATATTCGGGACAAATAATAAATCAGAGAGACGTCGCGAACTTGTAGTAGTAGGGAAGAAAGGAACTCCAAGTCGCGTCCTCTTTGTTCCCTTCTTCTGGTACCTGGAAACGCCGCCGCCGCTGCCGCCGCCTTCGGAAGCAGACGTGGGGGTGGACCGTGCGTCCGCGTCGAATATCCGACCCGCGACAGGGAAGCTTGATGTGATGGCGAAACCTCCGGATCAGGAGACCGACTCCGATAAGCACAGCAGCAGCAGGTATCTCCACAATTTGCGTTATGAAATCCAGTGCACGGCTTACTTTATTTGCCAGAAACAGATCCCAAAATCCACAATGGCAGAAACGACGTTCCGAAAAGACCGCCACATCAAGTACTTCCTGCGCTGTCTCAAGAGCTTCCTGCCCCACCAGTACACTTCCAGCGACTCCAACCGCGTGCTGCTCGCCTTCTTCACGGTCGCGGGGCTCGATCTGCTGGGCGTCTTGCCGACGAATACCACTCCCGAGGAGAGGCAAGGGTACATTGACTGGCTCTATCACTGCCAGGTCCCCTCGGGCGGCTTCCGCGGTTTCACGGGGACGAACTTTGGGCTCGACAGGCGCACGCCGGAGAATGAGGTCTGGGATCCGGCCAATGTGCCGGCCACGTTCTTTGCGCTCGCGACTCTGCTGATCCTGGGTGACGACCTGTCGAGGGTGAAGAGGAAGGAGTGCCTGCGCTGGCTGCCGCGCGTGCAGCGCGAAGATGGCAGTTTTGGGGAGCTCCTCAGTGTCGATGGACAGATTGCAGGGGGCCGCGATTTGAGATACTGCTGCTGCGCCGCTGGTATACGCTATATACTCCGAGGGCGGAGTGGAAAGGGACTCGAGGATGTCGAGGACATCAATGTCGACAAGTTGGTGTCGTTTATCGAGGCTTGCCAGGTGAGAGCTGTTAGAGTCCCTTCTCTCCGCTCTTTGACTGACAATTGTCTTGAAGACGTATGATGGAGGCATGTCGCAGGCTTCGTCCTGTGAAGCTCATGGTATGTTTATTGTTTTCTATATCTTGATGTTGAATTCTCTGTGCTCACCATGACATTATAGCTGGCCTGAGCTATTGTGCCATTGGCGCACTGTCCTTCCTTGGCCGAGTACCGAATAGCCTAAAAGAAGTTAAGCTCATGTCGCCAGGGACAGAGGAATTTGAATCCCTGGTAAAATGGCTTGTATCAAGGCAGACGACAGAGCTCGAGGAAGAGGAAGAAGAGGAGGAGGGAGAAGAAGAAGACGCTGGGAAAGCTGATGAGACGCAGGAAATCAGCAAAGGCCTCGAAGGGCTTTCTTTGGATGACAAAATAGCTGCCTTGCCCTATACCCCAACTCCGACAGAAGACTTGCTAAGGTGGGCTGGTTTTAATGGGCGGTGCAACAAGTTGGCCGATACGTGTTATTGCTTCTGGGTAACGGGCACACTTGCGGTAAGAGTCTCCGAGAATTCACCCTTTTCGTATACTGACTTGGGTCAAAGATGATGGACAGGCTGCATCTGATAGAACCCGCCAGCGACCGGCGATATCTCATCGAGAAGACCCAGCATCTGGTTGGGGGCTTTGGGAAAGGTGTCGGAGAGTCACCAGGTAAGCTTAGGGAGCTCTTCTGCAGACCGAACGAGGTCTAACCGGCTTCCAGATCTTCTACACTCGTACCTGGGACTGGTAAACCTGGCGCTGCTGGGCGAGCCTGGTCTCGAGCCCGTGGACCCGACACTCTGCACCAGCAGACGCACGATCCAGCATCTCGAATCGCTTCCGTGGTGGCGGGAATAACAACTCGAGCACAGTTGAGCGAGATGTTGTCAGAGGAAGCGAAGCGTTCTGTGATGATCAGCGGTGGCTAGCCAGGGCCAGTTAAGGTTCCTGGAATGCGCGGTATATCAGCCCATCCGTGGCCGTGTACGCCTCCACGGAAAGCGGCCCGACAGGCATCTGCGGGGTGATAGATTATCTGGATGATCGTAGACTAACAAGCTCCTCCCCGCGTTCATCGTATTCATGAAACGTCGCGACTAGCATGCATACTGACAGACCTCAGGACTCCATGGTTCGGTTGTGGCATCGCGACATGCCTCAAGCGGCGGAGAGGGGCGGCCGATGTATAGCCATAGAGTACCTTCCTTTCCATATAATATAATAGGGAGCATCTCCCCAACATCCGGGATGACAGAGTTGGTAGTCTATGGTTGCGTTAAGAGCAAGTGCCGTACAGTAAGCAATTAAATCCTCCGGTCTCACAACCCGAGAGTGAGAGCTGGTCCGTCATGAGCCAATTGATAGTAATCCGTGAACTAATCTCGCATCTCCTGAGCGGCGTAAACCTCACAAAAGCTCCGTACCGATGTAGAAGCAGCTTCACGAGGGGATATCCCGTATCACCTGTTGGAATAAGAATGAATAATGCTTGTGTGCATCCGTGGAGCATCGCTTCCAGACCCTCATCTGCATCACCATGGCACAAGCCCGGCTGTTCCAGGTAGCTCCCCTCTGATCCTGTATGGACCACCCAATCGATATACCGTGCACGGGGCGGTTGGGGCAGACATGGCCGCCGAGCGGAGCGCGCTGGAGAGGCCACCGGCGGACAGGCTGGAACCGCCGCGTAAGACGGCGCGGACAGAGGCGAGGCTGGCGAGACGCCCGGCGGTCCCTGACGGTGGACCGCGGGACCCAAGCGACGGGTTGGCCGCGGTTGGCGCTGCCTGGCACCGCTCCCCGACCTCCGCCAAGGGCCTCCGTGCTCATCTCCCGTCGACCCAGGAGCTCTGCTGGTTCATCGTATCTTTACCCTCCCCTTCGCGTGCTGCATGCGTGCGTTGACATCTCCCTGCCGATCATCACGTTCTGCCAAGCAAGCCCGGAGTGCTGGGCCCCTGTCCCCCCTCGCTAGCTACTTATCGACAAGGATCTCGCTGCTAAGCTGAGGAAGTCATTCCTCCCTGAATCGTCAACCCCTCGAACCCTCGAAGCTCCATCGGATGTCGGTTTCTCCCTTCGACCCGCCTTCCGGGTAGCAGATGCGTGAAACCCGCAGACCAGATCTTGCGGTACTGTGTTTCTCTGTTTTTCCGCCGAACCACATCGTACCAGCCCCTCCGTTGGATGGCTGTCGCATACGGTCGACAGCTTTAGCGTTACGATTTCTCCGATAGATCCAAAAAAAATACGACAGGGTCCCGCCGGGAAGTTTATCAAGATATACGGAACTCGAGAGTGACACATGCCGCCGGCACGATCAAGAGCTGACGTCCGGTCTCAGAGGGAAAAGGAAAAGGTCAGTCAGTCATCGCTGCGTCGCGGGGGTTTCTTGTCCGCCCCGTTCGTTGGTTTCGACGGCAAAGGACTTTTTGTCGTCCTCGCGGCTGCCTGACACGGTCACCGCGCTCCCATATGTCGATATGCAAATGGAATGTACATACAATGGACACTTGGCTGACTTGAGGGCCCGCTTGGCTCTGCGCTGCAACAGCTTGCCAACTCCTACAATGAGTTACTGGAGTAAGTCCTGCGTCCATCCCTTCCCCAATAATCGTCGTGGACGGCTACTTACAGCATCTTGCTTCTTTCCACAGAGAGTTCTCGTCGAAAGAGCTCCGGAGTGTAGGGAACTACACTCTTGGACGGCTGATCGGGAAAGGCTCCTTTGGCAAGGTGTACCTTGCGACCCACAAGCTTACAAATGGCTCCAAGGTACGACCGGATTGGGCAAGCAGGGAAGGCAGCTTGCGGATGCTTACATTGCGGATAGGTCGTGCTCAAGTCGTCAAGCAAAGACGACGCCAACCTCGCACGCGAGATTCATCACCACCGCCAGTTCCTCCACCCCCACATTGCTCGGCTCTACGAGGTTATTGTGACGGAGAAATTGGTCTGGCTGGTCTTGGAGTATTGTCCAGGTACGACCATAGCCAGCCACTTTTTTTGTAGATGAGCACCCCAGACGCTGATGTCTTCGACCAGGTGATGAATTGTACAACTATCTCCTTCGCCATGGCCCGCTTCCCGTCGAGAAGGTGAGGCGGATTTTCGCGCAGCTCGTCGGAGCCGTTGCATATGTTCACAGCAAATCATGTGTCCATCGGGATCTGAAACTGGAGAACATCCTGCTTGACAAGCATGAGAATGTCAAGCTGTGCGACTTTGGATTTACACGGGAGTATGAGGGGAAGGCGAACTATCTTCAGACATTCTGCGGCACAATTTGCTACAGTGCCCCGGAAATGCTGAAGGGTGAAAAATACGCGGGCGAGAAGGTAGACGTCTGGAGTCTGGGTATCATCCTGTATGCCCTATTGGCTGGCGAACTGCCGTGGGATGAAGACGATGAGCAAGTGACGAAGCAAAAGATCCTCACAGAGGAGCCCAAGTTCAATGAGAGGTTCCCTGATGATGCAAAGTCACTAATCAGCGCCTTGCTCTCAAAACGTCCGCTTCTCCGGCCCACCCTTGATGACATTCTTGCGCATCCGTTCCTCGGAGAGTATGCCGCGGAACAGATTGCGATTTTGAAATTACCCCGGCCGTCGCCCTTCTCGACCCCGCTGGAAAAGACAACGCTGCAGCGGATGAAGAGTGCCGGTGTCAATATTGACCAAGTGATTGAGAATGTACTAGCTCAGAGATGCGACGCTCTCGCAGGGTGGTGGGCACTGCTGATCGAAAAAGAGCAGCGCAAGGAAAAACGGAGGGAACAGAAAAGGCGCGAAAGGGAAGCCGAGGCGAAGAATCTGCGCCGTCTCAGTGCTGCCAGCGGCCGTTCGCAGCGGAGATCTTCTGCTCTTGTCGATGTTGAGGAAGAAGGGAATGCCACGTCGGGGGATAACACACAAAATCGCCCCAGGGAGCATAGACGAAGCTTGCCAACCCGTGAGTATAACGTTGCTTTCAAAAATGATCAGCATCTAACTCTGCATTAGCCCACCTTATTGTCCCGGACGTCCCGGAGGTTCCCAAGATCCCAGAGTCCGCTCTGAAAACTCCGGACTCCGTCGCTCCTCCACCGATTGAAAAAGATTCGAGTTCGATCCGCTCCGTCAGCCCGTCCAGACGTCCAATTCCTCCACCCAAAGACAACCGCAGGTCGCGACCGAGCATGCTCCATGTCAGCACTTCCCAGCCGGAATTGGGGCATCACCACAATGGCATTTTCAGACGACGTGCCAACCGTCGTCATCATCACTCGATAATTAGCCAACTGGCATCGCTCAAGCATTGGTTCGTTGAATCTGCAAAGCGGGCGCGGTCTCCTCATTCAAAGAGTCCTGGAAGCGGCGGAATGCCGCTCAAATTCCTCTCGGAGAAGAGCAGTCCTCCTAAGAGTCAGGATTCAGGCAAGAAACAGACGGTAACAACTCCAACGACTGGCAACTTTGACAACTTGCCGACGCCGACCCAGAAGCGCGCGTCCAATGCCAGCAGCCTCGCTCCGAGCAGCGCCTCGTTCCCCACACATCGTAATTCATTTCCTCGTCAGCCGCGGCCTTTGAATGTCAATACCTCTCATCACCGTAATTCGCTATCACCCTCTCCTATTACACCGCGAAGCTCGTACCGCCGTTCTTCGGCGGGTCTACATGGCCGCAAGTCGACCTCCTCATCCGTTTCGTCAATCCGCAGCATTCACCACGTTCACACCCATTCCAAAGCCTCATCTGCTTCGTCTAATAGCCTGGATACCGTGTCCACACCTACGGCATCAGCGAAGCTCTCCAAATCCCCGCATTCATCCGTCAAAGTTCTCCCTACGACACCTAATGCTTCCGCCCGCTTCCCCAGTAATATACGGTTAGTCCGCGGTCCTTTCAACGGCTCCCGTGATGGGAACGAGACGGCTGCTCCAATACGTTCGATATTCAACGAAGCAGTCCCAGCACCATTGATATCTTCTCCGGCTTCCGGTCTTGTTTTTGCTCGACGGAAACGGACCGCGTTTAAAGGTCCTATGATCCATACGGCTAATCTTATGGCCTCTGGTGGAATGGGCACTCCGACTTTTCCGGGTTCTGAGGGACCCGGCAATGCTAAAACCCGCCCTCGGACCAGAAAGAGTCAGATCATCGAGGAGGAAGAGGATGTTGAGGATGAATATGAAGATGTGGATAGTCCGTCAGTGGTCGAAGGGACTGTCATTGAAGGGGCTGGGAAGAGTGAGGATGACGGGGACGATAAAGGAAAGGGGCCCCAGAAAGATCACAAACCCGTGCTTGCACCTGCCCCCGAGCTGGGCTCGAGCCCTATTCGTCCCCCACGGTCTTCGTCCCAGCGAGATCACGAATTAGACGGGGAACCTGGTTTTGCAATTTCAACGGAAGCGGGAGAAGACACATCCAAGGATCCAAAGACACCAACTGAAAGAGTTTCCGTGACGTGAATAATGCAACGTCGGCTGGGTGATAGATTTGTGATTACTTCGTTTTGTGTGCCTAAAAGTGGCTTTTTCTCTTATACCCCATCTCGCAGTTCCTTAGCATGGTTTCATTTTTGCTCAAATAGTTCTATGGATTCCCCCTATTCGTCACAGATAATGTCTTTATGTTGTAACTACATATTTCTTTTGTTCTACCCACCTCCCCGGTCCCGAGCCGCAGCGCTTACCTGATAGCCGTTTCTTTTTAGTCTTTTTCATCGTTGTGTTTGTAAATGACTGAGACACCCGTGCTACATATTTCTTTTGTTGCATTGGTAATTTCATGTTATTACTACCCGTGTCATTATCAGAATTGAAAACACTGCGAAAAGTTAAGGAGCTTGACGCAGGCAGTCAAGATCTGGTAAGCATTGATCACAAGCGGACGTTGTCTATCTACCATCGTGTCAACACATTGACTAGCATCTGTACTTGATAGAACGTTGATCCTCGACGTAGGCATTTCTTTCCTTGTCGCTGTATCAGTTTATCCTCCTGATTAGAACTGTCTACTCAAAATCACATTCCGCTCAAATCCGACCTTGGCTGTTTTCCTGTTTCGCTTGTCATTCATTCATTCATTCATTCTTTCATTCATTCTTTCTTTCTTCACTCATTCTCTATCCTCCATCCCAATCTTCTCCATGACCGTTGGGCGTGTCACGTCCGGATCAATGAATCCAACACAACATCCACATCTAGCTGGCACTGCTATGAGTTCATAAGCGCTAGTGCGTCCTTCCTGTGCTCTAGAAGAAAATAAAGCTAATTTCCGATAGAAATATGTGATTTGCAATGGACATTCAGTGCTTCTCCTTTCCAACATGTCCAGTCCCACTGTTCACAGGGGACTCTCAAATCTCAAATCCTACCCACTAAACATCTACCTATTAGTGTGATACGTCACTGCTCACGGTATTCTGCCATGGTCTCTCATATACGATATGCTCGGGATTTCCCTCTTTTCTTTTCCAACATACAATCATTGTCTATAATATGAACATCTCGTTCCCAAGACCCATCTATCTACCCTACCTGCCCTCTAGCGCCTCCCGGACCAGGCGTATAATTATTAGAATACTCATGTATCTCATCATACTCACTCTCATCCAACCTCCTCAGATACCCCCCATTAACCAGATCAATGACCCGACTATACGCCACATACTGCGTCCCCATCCCGGGCTGCTCGAACCAAGGCGCAATGGGGCCCATTCCAACCACAAACTCCTTCGTCACCTGATACACATGGTAGTTATACGGATAATCCGACCCGGGCGCCGCATTGAGATTACTCGGCGGCAGCGCCCGCTGGATGTACGGCGCCCCCAGCGGACTCAGGAAGCTGCCGTACTCGGACCCGAACCGGTCCAGCTTCGCCCCGACAGGCAGCGTCGCGTTGCCCATGATCGGCCTCCCGTCCGTGTCCAGCACGAAGCCGTTGGATGGCGGGTAGGTGTACCGTGCGCCGGCGTCGCCGGGGGGCGCCCATTTCCGGAGGAACTCGTCCGGGCACAGCGTCCCGAAGCGCGCGTACGTGGCGAGCTCGGTTGACAGGGGGAATTTCTTGGGCAGCTCGACGGGGCCCAGGCGCGGGTCGCCGCAGACGTAGGATTCGCTCTGGAAGGTGGTGCCCGCGCAGGGCGTTGGGCAGCGCCGGGTGGGGAGGGTGTAGTTGCGCTGGAGAAAATCCTTCTAATCAGTATCTTATCTGGGTTTACTTTCACTGTAGCGGGAGGATGTTGTTGTTGTTGTTTTTGGAGAGGAGAAGTTGCGAATGTTTAGTTTACCTCTTGAAGCCGCTGCGGCAGCGCGAAGGCCGACCGCGGGAGCAGCAGCAGCACGCTGACTATGAAGAGAATATAACGAAGGCCCGAAGGGGGATGCATCGTCTTGCCTTTAGGTATGGGACCCCCGTTCTTCAACCCAGGTTTCTGCAGATATGTATGTACATATGTCCTTCTAAACTAAAACCACCGACAAAACATGCTTGGGCAATGTGTCTACATATGCATATATACATGGTAACACGTGAATTATACTACAGCAAAACTAATTAACCCTTTTTTTAGCAGGAAAAGAAAGCCTAAAATTTGAGATCTCAGCTGAACTGAACTGAGCTGAGCTTGCAGACGATCAATTCAGTCGACTCCACAATGTCCACATCTCTCAGTCCAAATGGGGGAAGAAAAGATAGACTCTGTAGACGCGTTCCTGGCATTCTAATGATCCAATCAAGAGGGCCAAGGATAGACTATTGAGCAACGTATGTGCTGGTCCGGTGGATCTCGGGAGTTGTGGAGTCCTGGTGTCTATTGGACCAAGTTGCAAACTGTGCAGAGCACATAGTGCTGCATAGCAAGTTAGCAACGGGACTTGTGAATTCAGCTCAGATGTAGATCAATTCTGAGGTGTCCTTGGAACCCCGAGACGGTGCTCAACATGACTTTCTATATCTATTATTGTTCTGGAAATCAGGAAATCAGAACTCTGCGTCACGGAGTAGACGATTGATCAGTCCGCTCTTCCGGGTGCCCGATGGCCGAATCCCCGATGATCGATCTGATTCACCATTGATCATTCATGGGCGTGGTGAACTGCGGGGACAGGATGATCAGTATCATGATGGATCTGGATCTGCAGTCTGGTTTAGTTTAGTAGGTAGTCCACTTACTTGTTTCAGAGAGGCTGTTTGATGATCAGTCCGACTTGTTTCTCTTCGAGTTTTTCACCGCCTCTATGTACGTGGCAGGGAGCAGCTAAATCTAGTTAGCACTTAGGTCAGCGTAAGTCTCTTTTGAGATCTTTTTGTCAGACACCTTGAGACACGTGGGCCTGTAATGCCTACCGACTAGGTATACTTAGGTATACCTGGGCAGTAAGAATATTATTGCTTTTGGCAGACAGGATTAGATCAGATCTGTGGTCCTTGCTCGGTAGACACAAGCAACCAACAGGCTGAATTAAAGTTAGGTCAAAACTATTGCGTATCGGTTCGCACCGCGCAGGAAGGGGAATTCCTATCTATGGTAGGTGCTCAATTGTGTACATAAAAATTGAAGCGAGAACGAATTACCTACCTACCTACCTAGGTATTCAGTAACTGTAGTATAGAGTAGTAGCAAAAAGTGAGAGATGAGCAAGGGATATAGTGGACATTGCAATGCTCATTTTGGTCACACCTTATATGATACAGCTACTGTAAGTCTGCAAGGAGGAACCGTGTACTTCAAATATACCGTACAAATGTGGCAATGTGCTCTTGACTTTATGATTTATTGACTTTGGCCTTGCAGCGATTCCCAGTGGCCGCTGACAAAGATGGTTTTGGGAATTCATACAGATCCAGGGAATAATTCATGTGGCAGAGTCTGCTGGAAATCATTCCTCCACATTTCTCCTCAATCCAGATGGAATGTGTAAAGATAACTTTTCCTTCACAGGGAACTTTCCAACGGATATAGACGGCACTCCACATTAGATATTAGGTATTGCCTGTATCTTCTCAACTTCCTCTAACGTAATCCACAAGCGAGCCGCGCACCCAAGCGAGCCGCGCACCTCCTACGCGATTCTAGCCATGACTGAAAGTAGGCCCTTTTTTTAACGCAAAAAAATGTATTTCTATATAAAAACTAATTACTACTGCGATTAGGACATTGCAACCTTTTATGTCCTATAACATGACAATCACTGCATCTTGGT
>JGI26051J44788_1000504_pt1 | contig 21247 bp, 31 predicted proteins | sample HigsolmetaGSP13D_FD_44788 | JGI IMG/M metagenome (IMG submission 44788) | reverse complement strand
AGATGCTGAGCAGCTATCCGCTATCTGGGTTCCGCCGTGGGTGCGGTCGAGAAAAGGCAGAACAAGAAAAAAAAAAGTTGTACAGTACAAATAGAGGCATCCGGCCCCTCGCCCTCTGGCTCATCCCCAGGCTCATCTCCTCTCCAAGATACCCCCATTACCTCTCCCCTTCCCTCCTTCCCCCTCTTTTCCCCTGTACCTCCTCATCTTCATCCTGTCTGTGAGTGCTGCCGTCGTGGTGGCACCAGAAAGCGGTCGAGTCCCTGTTTCACCACCATCATCGCTGTCACCATCACGCTTTTTGGTTTAACAGAGAAAACGATTGATTCTGTATCGAGTTTTTGCATGCCATCTCTTTGTATCGCGTGACAATTTGCCCGTCATCAAGTGGTAGCTGGCCCTTTTTTTTGGAAGAGCCCATACCGCACCCGAGATTGCAAGTCTGTCATTTGCCCGCGCGGATACCGGATACCCTCGACCCATCGTAGCTGCCCATCGCAGCAACCGGAAGACCTCGAAAGGCCCTGCCAGCGATCGATAGGAACCCGTCCGTTGATACTGAGTGCCCATATGCGCCACTGAATCTCCGGGTTCCCCAGAATTTTCGGCCAACGTCCACCCCTTGGGTATCGATCCATCGTCCGATCCGAACGGTTGACTTGATCTGCCCGGTTTTTCCTACCAGACCAAGTCCATTTCCCCGTTTCGCCTGATAAGATCCCCGTACAAGATGGGAGGCCCAGAGTCTGAGAAGAAACCCGTGGCCAAGCCGGCCCCGGCCGACAACGGAGAGCTTGGCTCTCTGGACGAAGATGCGCTGAAGCTGGCCGAGATGGGGTACACCCAGGACATGCAGCGCAACTTCTCCGTGTTGTCTCTGCTTGGGGTCGGTTTCTCGCTGACAAACTCCTGGTTCGGTGTCTCCACGTCCCTGATCACTGGTATCAACTCGGGAGGCACCGTCCTGACCATCTACGGTATCCCCTGGATGGCCCTCATGTCGACCTGCGTCGGTATCAGTCTGTCGGAGCTTGCCAGCGCCATGCCCAACGCTGGAGGCCAGTATTTCTGGGCCAACGAGCTTGCCCCCCGGAAGTACGCCAACTTCGCCTCCTATCTGACGGGCTGGTTCGCCTGGGCTGGTGCCATCTTCACCTCCGCAAGTGTTGCGCTGGGTGTTGGTGCTGCCGGCGTGGGAATGTGGCAGCTCGCTCATCCTGACTTGTATGCCTCTCCTGAGCCCCTTTTATCTCCAAGGAATCCCGTTCACCCCCTTCCCTAAGATGTCGACAATTTTCCAACCTGGGTCTAACATGAATTGTGAATGATAGCGTCCCCCAGCCCTGGCACACCGTGGTTGCGTACCAGGTGATCAACACGTTCGCATTCCTCTTCAACTGCGTGGGCAAAGTGCTGCCCAAGGTCGCGACGGCGGCCCTGTACACCTCGCTGATCTCGTTCGTCGTGATCCTGATCACAGTGCCTGCCACTTCCCCAACCCACTCTGACGCCAAGTTCGTCTTCGCGACGTTCGTCAACTCGACCGGCTGGAAGTCGGACGGGATTGCGTACATCGTCGGTCTCATCAACGCTAACTGGGTCTTTGCCTGCCTCGACTCCGCCACTCACATGGCCGAGGAGGTCGGCAAGCCAGAGAAGAGCATCCCCATCGCCATCCTGGGCACCGTCGCCATCGGCTTCACCACGGTGTGGTTCTACTGTATCTCCATGTTCTTCAGTATCCGCGACCTGGAGCCCCTGCTCAACACCCCCACCGGCGTGCCAATCCTTGAGCTCTTCTACCAGGCGCTGCGCAACAAGGCAGGCGCCATCGTGCTCGAGTCCCTGGTCCTGGTGACCGGTATTGGATGCCAGATCTCCTCGCACACCTGGCAGTCGCGGCTCTGCTGGTCCTTCGCCCGCGACCGCGGTCTCCCGGGCCACCAGTGGCTGTCAAAGATCTCCAAAACCCTGGACGTGCCGTTCATCGCGCACTGTGTCAGCTGCTTCATCGTCGGCCTGCTGGGCCTGCTGTACCTCGGTTCCTCCACCGCATTCAACAGCATGGTGACCGCGTGCATCGTGCTGCTGTACATCTCCTACGCCATCCCCATTATCTGCCTCCTGATCCGCGGCCGCAACAACATCACCCACGGTCCCTTCTGGCTGGGTCGGATTGGACTCGTCTGCAACTGGGTCGTCCTGGCCTGGACGCTGTTCACGACCGTCATGTACTCGTTCCCCATGGTTATGCCCGCTACCGCTGGATGTAAGTCTTTTCCACATGTAGTCTCCACGACATCGTAGTAGAATCCGCGACTAACATCCATTCTCCTACCTAAGCGATGAACTACGTCTCGGCCGTGTATGCCGTTGTCGTGGCCATCATTCTCATCGACTGGTTCTCGCGCGGCAAACGCTCGTACCGTGGACAGGCAGCACGCCACGAGGAAGTCGAGGTAGCCATGAACCGGAGAGAGGGCGTAGTGCAATAAAGGGGGAGATGAAGTGCTGCGTTTTCTTTCTCATGATCTCGATTCTTCCTTCCAGGTAAGCCAGTGGTCACGGTATGTGAGCCTCTCTGCAAAAGAGAAAAACAAAAACTTGCCGTGGGAAGCTAGCGGCCCAACGAAGGTGTTTGGGCAGCAGCATCAGCACGGCATCGCGATGTCACGGATGATGAAGAGAAAAAAAAGCTGTTCGATCAAATGAACCGCCGCTTTCCTCTCTCGGGGTCTAGAACTCCTGACCGAGGTCATATGACGGACGACACAGACGAACTGACGCGATAGACGACCCAAAAAAGAAAAAAGCTGGTCTGGTCTTGATTGGTTGGCTAACCTCGACTAGACAACGCTTTGATGTATTTTTTGTTTTATTTTTGTGTTTTTGCCAAGCAAGTGTTCGGTTCAGTTCCGTTCCAGGCACAGGACGGAGTACATATATCATTATATACCTATATATCCATATATATATATATATATATCATGTTATAATAGATGCACATAGCACATGAAATTATGTACGATTATGTTCTCTCCAACTTATTACTATTTTCCTTCGACTTCTCCCTTGCAATCATCCCTCCTGTCACAAACCCTGTTGTTCAACCTGCCATGCATCCCGTACCGTACAGTACACAGTACGTAAACCAAAGAAGTAAAAAAAGGAGGGGAAAAAAGGCCTGATGGCCAATGCATGTATACTCCGTAAAACTATTATGCAATCGAGTCTCGAGAATCGACCACTCCGTATAGCTCAGGCCACTGCGGCAGATATCCCCGGCGGAACAAACTGGGGAACTTTGCTGAGTTTGGCTCCCATGGACTATCCGCGGGCGGGGCGGGATGGTCGACCTCAGGGAAATATTTGCCTGTTTTGGAATAGATGGAGTACATAGCGCATATATGTCAGGTCCAAACACCTCCACCACATCTTTTCTGTACAGAGTACAGTAGTGTGTACTGTGTACAGTACAGTGTGTATGTATCGATCGTTTGCTCCGTAATAATAATAATCAGTTAGTTGGGTTGGGTAGTTTGGTTAGGTTAGGTATGTGGGCTAAGTACGGAGTACACTACTACCTGTAGTTTCTCTATACAATAATCACTGTCTGGTTATTATTATTGTTGTGTGCAGCTACTGACTACTGGCTGCAATGCAATGTTCTGTTGGCTGTGCCTGTGCAGGATGCAATAATATCCTTCCTTTCACAGACTACTCTGTACTGTAGTCTGTAGGGAAGTAGTGATGGGTCAGCGACTACAGAGTAGTACAGTACTCTTAGATAGAGTGAGAAATGAAAGAAAGAAAGATGTCAGGGGTGGATTATTGTGACTATTGTCTTTATCTGCCTTAGTAGCTAGGTATTGTGCAGATTAGCAGAATCAGTGTAATCAATGTTAGACGTATGAACTTGCAGATTTGAGTGGAGGTGCTTCTGTTTCTTTTTTTCCTTCTTCCTGAGAGATGATGGTGATTGTGTAGTCTGCACGATGTGATTTCCGGAGAGATATTTATGAAACAAGAGGTTGGTGGGCAGATCAAGGTGATAAATGTATAAAGAGCATTGAAATCGAAGGATAATGCACAAAGTACTGTGAAAGATCTTATCCTGTTTCTATTATTTTTATTATAGACCTTGTAAACCTTATTGCAGTTCTGAGTGGAGACAAAAAATTCCAAAGATTATCTGTTTTTCTCCCCCCCCTCCCTCTCTCTCCATTGGTGCCCAATCTATAAAGTCCAATGATTCAATCTAACATTCAATTCGCTAATCATCTATTTGTGCAGGAGAGTTGATCATAGAAGATCGTTAAAGGGATGGCCACTGGTCATGTTCAATATAACATGACGATGATGGGAGAACATGATTGTAGATACTAGTGGAAGCAACTCGATGATGGGCACTATATTGGCAAGGAATGAGACAGTATAGGAGTATTAGGGCATATGGAGATTATGGAAATTAGCAGCCATGGAGCAACGTAAAGCAATAACGCTTGAAACGCCCCGACTGACAATGAAGTTATTTCTCTGCAGAGCCCTAACCGAAATAATCGGGAATCGGGATGATCTCCTGTGACGGCCAGCAATGCCTCCGTCTTCTCTCAACCTGCTCTAATTCCTCTTCTGTTAGAATGCTTCGCCATCTGAAGTACTCATCAGACTCTGACACAGGAGCGATTTTTGCTATTTCTCTTTGATAGTAATTTTCTTCCCTTGCTTTATCTGGGATATGCAAAAGTCCCAGTGCCGCCATTCTCCTCAGATCCCAGATGGCAAAGCCAAAACGCCGGAAGACGCGAAACTCGACGTATCTCAGCGGAGATTTCGGCATGGTACCAAGGTTGTGTGAAACAAAAGAGAATCCCGGGGCCGCTGAATTGACGTCCCTCTCGCTCTGGCCCCATGTTTCTTCGCTTGCAGGTTTCGACTCGAAGGTAGGAGGACAGCAACAGCACACCCGAGAAAACTCGGTTGGGATGGTAGAAAGAAAGGATGGATATTGATATTGTTCCGTTTGCGGTGTCATAGATATCGATGAAAAGAGATATTCCGCCACCGTCTTCAGCTCGTGAATCTGACAAGTCCGAAAAGGGATATAAAAGGTCTCCAAAAGTCATCATACTGGAGGCTTTGAAGGCGATGAACGTCGTCCTCCGACCAATTCCATCGCGTTTTCTTGGTCTTGGTCCCAATTACAGCATCCCGCAGCTCGAGAAACATTATTAGGCGCCAGATCGCGCGGCAGACTCGTTTGCTCTTCGACCCATGAAGGGGGTCCGGCATCCACCAGTTGGTATCGTTCCCCTGGGGGTATTTGGGCTGGCCGGTACTCCCTTGGCTTGCGGTTAGAAAATGAGCTGTACTTGAGATATTGAAATTTCAAGCCCTTCTGCAGACGCGACGGTTCCAGTGCTATGCAACGATCGATCGTCTCGTGCATGCACCGGTGCGCCAGAAGCCTGACCCTCACTGCCATCGAGTGAATTCGGCAGAGGACGGCGGAGTGGATTTGGGAAGGTGATCACGACCACAGGCATAATCCTTCACCACCATGTATGATTCGACGTTCCGCATATATGCTCCGAATGCTTCCCAGGAGGAGAAGAACGCCGGAGCGTCATCATTAGGACACTTCCACCGGATGAGAGCTGTTCAGCGGATCAGGACCCGAATCTGCTTCGGGCCGCTTCTGGACATGATGGCTTCGAAAATCGGCGGCGCAACGCCGTCCTCTTGCAACAGCGAGGCAACGACAGGGGATGCGTCATGGAAATTATGGAGGGAGAGGAGATCGTTGAGGAGCTCCAGAATCATCTCTAGGATGGGGGCTGGGAGGGCTCCGAAGGGGTCCATTGTACAGTACATACAGTACAACAGATTCCGCCTATGTTATAGAAGACTAAGACAAATGACGTGATGTCTTTCAAGAAAACGCACTGTTTCGCATCGAGCGACACGCCTTGATTCCTGGACAACTTGGACTGCGAATGGAAATGGAGAGTGAAGGTACTGGTGCTACATGCTTTATCTGCCATGAGGGGTAGGTAGTAGATTTTGCGGTCCGAGGAGGTGCGAATGTTGACCACTCCTTGCTCCTGGTCAGCCTTCTGCCATCCTCCAGCGACGTCCATCCAAAGCAGTGATTCTTGAAAGACATAATCGTGTTTCAGTCTTTTACAACAAACATAGCAGGGCCCCACTAAACTGTACGGCCAGTGAACGGACCCCTTTCAGATCATCCCGGCTCCCATCCTTGAGATGATCCCGGAGCTTTTCCCGATCTTGGGAGTTTTGCACGTTCCAGCCGGAGCTAGGGAAGATCTAGAACCATGTAACAGCGAATGATACTGTATCAGTCTGATGAGTTCTTCAGGTGGAAAAGCAGCCAAACAGAAGAGGAAGTGGAGGAGGTTGAACGGAGACGACAGCATTACTGGCCAGCATTTGATATCATCCCAATTGACTACTACGAAGACACACATATCGATTGGGGGGCCACCAAGTCTCTTCAAGACTCGTATATTCGCTCGGATACTATGAAGGATGTCGACCTACAATTCATTTCAAAGTAATGGTCGACAGAGAAAGAAGTAGTAAATAGGTAGGTAAATACATGAAATATGCCAGGAAATCCCTTATTCTCTTTCGAAACCCAACCACGCCGCAACGATCAACGGCCAGAAGGCTCAAGAAGGCGGGGTCCAATCTTCGATTTCATAGAATATATTTTTTTATTGTCTCGTCCTTGTCTAACGGATCGACTGATTCGAAGACCGATATAGCCTTAATCGTTTTGATTCCCATCTGCCTTTTGTGATTGATCAGGAGCCATGCAACCCCACTGCTGTTTGGTGTACCAAGTAGAGCATTATATTCTTCTGATCCCGCATACCACGTCTGACGGTTTTCCCAGTCGCCGTAAGTTGCCCCCGATCTCGAAAGTGCCTCGTCCATCATGTCTTCTGTTTCAGTGTTGGATATACTTACCTGAAAAACGTATTTTAACCCTCCGACGTCTGTACCCGCAGTACTGCATAAGTGCTGCCAGGTGAGAAAAGTCAAGTCAGACCACTGTTTCCGTTGAACATAAGGGAGGCCTTGCTCTTCAATCTCAGGACTTGACGTTTTGGGGTTAAAATTCTCATCGGCAGCAATTAACCCCCCTTGAGTATTGAAGACGTTTGCATACCGTGATCCACTAGGCTGCAACATGGAAGTGTAAGCGTCTCCTTGATTACATGACATCACAAATCTTGCTAGCTCCCTGTGGGCATTGTGATTACAAAAGTCAGATGAGACTTACACGGTAGTCTATTCCGTCCATTGTCACATCCCGTGATTGTACCCACTGCTTTGGAACATTATCAGAAACCTTTACCCCCAAGCTGGTGAAAACACTGTCAAGGGTGTTTTCAAATCCTGGCTCGGTATAGCCGTTATTACTTTCCCATCCCCATGCTGCTATACTTGCAAAGTCCGTCCATTGACTCGCCATGGACCCCTGGTTTATAAGTGTTCATGTAGGCTTGTGCGTTTGCGGCGTTATTCTCCATCAGGCAGGAGAGAGCATTGCCTTTTGCAACAGCCCGATTCCAGGTGAGGATTTGTCTTTTCTGGAGTGTTTGGTGCCGTACATCTTGTTGGATCGAAGCTTTACCGAGAGGATAAAGTTGCAGAGTGTTCGCTAGGAGGAGAAGCAGAAGGCTTGCTATCATGCAGGAAAGGGTGACCTTCACCCATCTCCGCTGCCTATGGCGGTAAATGACCATGATGACTTAACGTTGTCTATTCTGGGAAGGGGGAGGGTACATAAGCGAAATAAGCAAAATAATTGGAAGCTGTTCTCTCACCGGACAGCACAAACTGGGGTATCAAGCAAATGTCTGAAGTTATGAGCAAGAGTTTCGACGCAAATTATATCCTGAAATGGTTGGAAAGACGAAGATCTTGGAAAATGATTTGTGTTGGACAGGAGGATTGGACTTTTAACAGGATGCTTGAGATGTGCTACTTGAATGTTGCTAGCTAGGGTTTCATATGAGATCGAATGCGGGCTTAATATTATGTGGAAGCTGAATTTCCGCGTATGGCACCTGAGCATAATACCAGGCTTAGCACAGAACGAGTCTCATTCCAGAAATACAACGAGACTAAGAAGACTACAGTGTAAGTGTATTTGATTTCGAGATTGTTTTGGACCACAGGAAACCGAACCAGCTTGGACATGACACTAGTAGAGCCCATATTTCTGCATGCCACAACAACTACTAGGCAATACATAAGTACGTGAACGTGAAGCCGGTTGTTCCTGCTTCAAGGGAGTGCAGACAGACTAATTCGTGGAATTCCAGCAGTCTCCACGCGAGTTCATATGTAAGGCTGCCACCGGCTCAAACCGAAAAGTGCCTAAATAGTCCTAATTTCTTGCCATCCGGCCATGTCTGAAGCCAGTGCCAGAAAGTGTTATCACTGCTGCTCAAACAAACCTTGTCCCTCAATATGGACACCGCTGGTCTTCACATAGTTCTCCTAAGAGGAAAGTTCTCCAGGACATGGACTTAGCCAATAAGGTGACTAAGTACTGTACGCGACCGCAAAAGGCTCAATTGAAATGGGCCAAAAGTACGTAGGTAATCTGGTCTCTGCGAAGCGATTCAACGTGCATCCTGGACCGGGAACCCGCAAGCTTCTGCTGGCTACAAGAATTCAGCCCGAATTCCTCTACCAATGTAACACTGATAGTATGAACCCTTCCAGCATCTATCACCATTATCCGCTAACGAGAAACTAGTTTTAGATGCTGTACACTAAAGAAAGACAAATAAACTAGTCCCATGCGCGTCACAGTGATTTAGCAAGACAGAAGGGAACTGTAGATTTGAGAGGTTCCGGACGCAAACTGCGTCCGCCATAGCCGAGAGAAGGGGTATATGCAGTAAGTATACGGACACTACCATGAGTATTTGAACAATAGATTACAGCCAGGGTTTAAGGTCCATCTCACTTAACCTCGCTGAGCTTTGTGACAATCTAATGGCATCTTTCCCAAAATGGCTACAATACTTCTCTGACAGGTTCTCATTTGTAATATACATTCCCTCCTAAAGATAAGGTGTCAGAGACTGGGAACATTACTTCCAGCTCTGCACTGTCCAACTGTTTTTCCAAGTAGTGGTGGCAGTTGGGAAGCTTTTGTTTTCTCAGTTCCAGCAGCATGAACAACCTACTACGCTTTTCATTGATGGCAGCGAATATGTGGTGGCTTTGGCTTTCCTATCTTCCGGCCTTTCTGGCTTCTCCCATCGAAAATATTCTGCTTCCACCACTGCCTTCGTGGTACAATATTTCGGCACTACCACCTGGAAATCCAACAGTATGTGACGCTTTTCTTTTGCCAGGCGTTGAGCCGCCCAGGTGCTGAAAAAATAGTATCACTTTTACCGAAGCCTCCGCCAGACTATATGGTCAACAATCAAGGCAACACGTTTGGCGTTGCCCCTGATAAAGGTAGAGTGAAAACCTTGCGTGTTCTTCCATATTCATCATCAAACGCTCCCTCTTCTAACCCTAATCTCTGTTTCTTCTGTAGGCTCGATGAACGGACCTGTGATCTCACAGGCCGGTATGAGGGCAGCTGAGCAGCCAAAGAAGAATCGCAAAACGCAGCAGAGTAATAGTGGGTTCTGGATAGATGGAATTGCCCATGGAAAAGCAGGTCCTCAAAGAAGGTTTCACCGGAAACACGGACACTGACAAGAACAACAGATGCCGTTTGCGCCAAGTGGATATACATTCTACCGGAATGTCATGGACTATGGAGTCAGAGGTGATGGAGTCACAGACGACACAGAGGCCATAAACCGCGCAGTTTCCGACGGCAATCGCCGCGGAGAGACTTGCGGCTCGAATACAGTCCTCGGTGCGCTCGTTTACTTTCCTGTAGGTAGTTATGTTTTGCTTGACAGACTTCAAATGGACATCTCGCTGACGAAAAACTTTCCTAGCCCGGTACTTACATGATTAGTACACGAATTATTCAGTACGTGAATACGTTTGGACCTTTTACTCCAGAGAACTAGGCTAACGGTATTGCGTCGTGAAGATATTATTACACTCAATTCGTCGGGGATGCCAACAATAGGCCTACCATCAAGGGCATGCAGAACTTCACTGGTATTGCTCTTATTGATACTGATGTCTATATTCCTGGCGGTAACGGCAATGAGTGGTACATTAACCAAAATCAATTCTATCGTCAAATCAGAAATTTCATTCTTGATCTGGCTGAGATGAACTCCACAGACTATGACTCGGGGCAGATGTATGTTCCTACCGGGATTCACTGGCAGGTTGCACAGGCAACTTCCCTACAGAACATCCACTTCAACATGCCATTATCAACTCCAGATCAGACTACCACTGCTGTGGGCATCTTCATGGAAAATGGGTCCGGTGGTTTCTTAAGCGACCTCACTTTCTATGGAGGCAACATCGGCTTCCGGGCAGGATCACAACAATACACTGCCCGGAATTTACAGTTTACTTTATGTTTGACTGCGATATCTATGATTTGGGACTGGGGCTTTACATGGAAGAATATCAAGGTCCAGGCTTGCTACGTTGCAATCGATTGCACCGGCGTTGGATGCACTGGTGGTCAAGGAACCGGATCGATATCTGTCCTCGGTAGGGTCAACTATATTCCATTCCCCCTTATCCTTAATCATTATTACTTATTTTCGGTGTCTGTTCTTTTAGATTCCACCTTTGATTCTGTTCCGTATCCAATTACACTACGGAATGGTGGCCCATACCCCGACATTATCCTCGACAATCTTTTGATCAAGAACTCTGCCAGCGTGGTGTTGATATCTGGAGGCAAAACCATCTTTCCAGGTGAGTCCCAATTTGTTGAGATGCCTTGTTGTGAACAAAGACTTCGTTACTAACGGCCGATACAGGCTCCTCAGGCGAGATATATATCACTTCATGGGGCTAGGGAAGACGATATACATCGACGGATGGTGCTGGAACCACAACCTATGGACTCATCGAGCCTGCCCCAATCAAACCAGCGAGCCTCTTCGATGGTTCAGGCAATATATTTGAACGGTCCAAGACCCAGTATGAGACTTATAGCGCTGAGAACTTCATCGTTGCTACAGATCATGGCATTGCCAATGATGCAACTGGTGATCAGACGGCTGCAATCAAAAGTCTTCTGAGTGGGAACATTGGCAAACCGATTTTCTTTCCCGCTGGGATATATTTGGTTCAAAAGACGGTTTTTATCCCGGTTGGTTCAATAATTATAGGTGAAGGATGGTCTCAAGTAAGTTTGAATCTAGCTGTCCCGGAAAAAAATCTTATTAGTTTTTGGAAGTCATATTGACAGCCATAGATTACGGGAACTGGTTCCTACTTTGAGGATGCAGCAAACCCTCAGGTTATGGTCCAGTATGTCTCCTGAAAGCCACGTCCACTAAGATAGAAACCAACATAAAGGACAGGGTCGGCTATCCCGGTGATCAAGGGATTGTTGAAATCTCCGATATGTTATTCACTGTGAAAGGTCCCACTGCTGGTGCGATCCTCATGGAATGGAACGTACACGAAAGCACACAAGGCTCTGGTACGTCATTCTAACTCCCAAATAGATAAAGAAATGAGTTTGCAGCCTAAATTTGTCCGAAACTCCGTGGATTTATTGCTAACCTCCAGTGGTGATCAGCGTGCACGTGGGATTCCCACTTCCGTGTCGGTGGCGCTTATGGAACCAATCTCCAGATGGCTGACTGCCCTAAACTTACCGGGACTGTGAACAAGAACTGCATGGCTGCTAGTCTGCTGTTACGCCTCACTCCATCTTCCTCCGGGTACTTTGAAAACGTCTGGCTTGGGTCGCTGACCACGATATTGATGAACCACCGGATGGCAACACGACGACATCTACTCAAATCAACATTTATGCAGGCCGTGGTGTTCTGATTGAATCTAAAGGCAAGTATTTGTTTCTGAGACTTTCCGGTTGAAGCTTTTAAAATAACGCTTTTCCCTGCAGGTCCAACTTGGTTTTATGGGTCATCTGCTGAGCATAGTATCTTATATCAGTACCAGCTTTCAAATACCCATAACATCTACTTAGGGCATATGCAAACGGAAACTCCCTACTTCCAAGCTGACCCAGATCCCTCGCAACCGTACACGATCAGGAAGTTCCCATCGGACCCAACATATCAGGATTGTGTTTCAGGCACCTATTGCGAAGAGGCTTATGCTCTGCGGGTCATTGCTTCATCGGATATTCTGATCTATAGTGCCGGTTTCTACAGTTTCTTTCAGCAGTATGACCAGTCTTGCCTTGACAACGAGGCTTGTCAGTTGCGGCTAGTCGAAACGAGCTATACGGAGGGGTTATGGCTCTACAATATCTTTACAAAAGGGGCTGTTCAGGTAGTCAGCCCTAAAGGTGGCATTCCTCCCACCTATCAGGATGACAACAACCAGAAGTAAGTCTGTCCATGAATCTTTTCCTGGACTGATTTTGTTTGTTAAGACTCTGCAGTGGGTATACAATCGAAATCAGTGCCTGGTTGGTTCTGGCACTTACAGGAGCCAATATTAGCGACGACGGCAATGACCAAAGCGAGGGATCAGGAGTGGTCTATGTTGATCCCAAAATCTTTTCTGAGCCAAGCCCTGTTGTGCAGTGCTGGAATCCTTGCACCTTGGTGATGCCTCCATCAACCATTGCGTCTCCAACAGTCATTCATTTCCCTCCGATCAGCACGTCTCTTGTCATTGGCGGTGCCACCATCACTTCAATTAGCGTTCCACAAGGTATGTTCCAAATAATGGAGGTATCTAGTTCATATAAGGTCCTCTGACTAATCAAGGTGACAACTAGCTACAACCTCCGTGATCAGTTTCTGGAATATGCCGGTCCCTTCGGGAAAAGATTCATTTACCTTCGCGCTGATTTCGAGTTTGAAAGCTTCCCCGTTTGCAATCACAGTGGACGGCACCACGACGACCGTGACTCCTTACCCGGTGTCGATACCTGTAGAAACGACAACGACAACAGTTCCAATCAACATTTTCCTCCCAACGACTGTCTTCACCTCGAATGGGTTCACTCAGACCTTTTCAGAGGCACAGATAACGAGCCTAGCAAAGATATCTACCACAACCACGGTTACAACATCGTTCGTCGAATCCGCACCGGGCACATCATCCTCAACAACTTCGACCACGATAGTGCCCATCTGGGTCACCATTGGTGGTTTTTACTGGTCGCCGATGCCCGAGCCAACCTTGCCGCCATTCCGGATCCCGTCGATCCCATCGCTTCCCCCGGTTCCCTCCCCGCCGTGCTTTAAACTCTTTGACATCTTTTCGATCGACTGTCCCCCGACTGATATAAGGGATCGCCAACAACAACCTTCAGTCGCGGCCCTCCTTCACCAACCTGCACAAGGGGTTGCGGGACTCTCTGTACAGCCGACTGCGGCACTGATGGGTCTCCCTCGCAGACGTCCGAGCCCACGACAAGCTCGTGTAGCACTCAAACGGTCACTGCGTGCCGTACTATGTGTACCACCACACCCTGCGTCACTTCTTGCGCCTCCTATTTGGGCTGCGAATGTGAGACTTCCACTGTGACTATTATGCCTCCTGTACACTGTCATCCTGCACGACAACCAGCTCTGCTGTGGTCACCGGCTGCTATGTCACGGCGTCGGATTACACCACGGGGGAATACTGCGTCTCCGGCGTCACAGTGCTGTCAGATGATGATCGGGGTCAAGTTGGAATCCTCACTATCCATACTGGGTCCTTATCGACAACACTCCCCGAATCCGCAGTGGTCAGTGGCACGGCTTACACGCCCACATCGGGAACCATTGTGGTCAGTGGAAGAACACTGACTATTCCCGTTGTTACCTCCATCACCACTGAGGTCGTGGGAGGGGAGACCGTGATAATTGTTCCCAAGGCAACTGTCAAGGTCGCGCCCTCGACCACGTCATCTTCCACTTCCACTACCACTACCACTCCTGCTCCAGAAGCAACTCTAGGCGTTGAAGGCTACAGCGGACTCCTGGGCGGAACGGGACTATACCGTCGGCGTGAGCAGCAATTACCCCTGCAGCATCATCGAGGAAAACACCCTCTCGCAGCCGGGCAACGCGCACTACACCGATTTCCCTTCTTCGTGGGCCTTTACCCGTCCTCTCCACGGTTACACTTCCTGCACGTACCTGAATACGGCCGCGCCGAAGGCCGCTGTGGGGACGTTGACTTGTCCGATCTCCCGACCAAAGTGTCTTGTCCGCCGACCGAGGGGACGTATTCTTGCATTGCGGGAGCTCATTCGCTCTCATTTACAGCACTTTTTCACTGTCATCTTTACTAAATCATTGGGTGTGAGCAGTATATAGGCGTATCGTGAAAGGGGCTGGTGCCGACTATGATAAGTCTTAGAATCTCTTAGAATCCCTGGGAGGGGCGATTCTGAAATTGAAGGACAACTACCTGGAAGCTATCAAGATGCTAACGTTGCCGTCGGATCAGCCATGTTCGTGGACGATTGCTAGTGTACCAGAAGTGGTGTGGACTTCAATATATAGTATGCATCCCGTATGCACTGTCAGTCTAGAGTGTAGTGATGCCAAATCGCACACATCCTACTGTAAGTTATAAGGTACCTCTACTATTGAAGAAAAATATACGGAGTATTACGATAACTATGTCAGCAAGGAGTGGTCAGCTCTTAGATCAATTTCGAAACAAGACATCATATCTGTTGCTAGTTAGGTAATGTTGCTACGTAAGAAGTCTCTTGTTCATCTAATATTCAATGGGAGGTCGTACTGGATCAGATTGCAACAATGCGTCTTTACATGTATGAGGTATCCTATGTAGGTACCTAGGTAGCCATATAGGGCTACTCCATCGAGTCCGTTCTCCAATCTCCCTGAACGGTGGACCAGGGAACAGTGCAGTTGATGGACCAGGTATTACAATCACTTGACGTCAGACTGGAGTGGAATTTTGCCTAAAGTCAAATGGAAAGTGGAGGGAAAGTGTTGCATGTAAAGATGCTTTGATACGGGTCACAGCTGCATGAAATGTGACGGTATAACAAAGAATCACGGTACAAAACTACTGTTTGTTCATTAATCGTATGCACTTGCTTGAATCAGACTGGACCAACTAGATAGACCTCTTTGATAGCCTCGCGAGTTCTACAGCATCAACGGCTACAACGAGAGTTTATATTCCAGATCTTGCTGAATTTCACCATCGGACGGTCCTCAAAAAATCTCGCATTCTTCGACAGTTCACAGTTAACAAAAAGCTCACCGGTACATCCTCTGTATACTCCGTCTGATAACAGTTCCTCTCTGCTTTTCACAGGTCAAGGAATGCTGACCGATGCTTACGGAGGAGATGTACATGAACTTACTTGAACTTGCTGCATAGCGAATTATCCTGCCAATACGCACTGAGACTGCAATGTTTTTAATCATCCTCGTGATGGCTCTCCATATTGCATTACCCGTGCTAGCTATATCCTTGCTTTGGACTTGAAAACCACTGCGTGACCATATACATTAGGACCTGTCAGATCCTTGCAGATGCAAGTCGACGGTGCGATCCAGCCAAATACAAGCTTTAGACTAAGCCTCCTGCCAAGGACACCAATGAACACGATGAATGCTTGTCGTAGTTAATTTATCCTGCTAATAATGTTTGCTTTCTCTTCCGAGCCTCCGAGAATTCCTTCTACAGCTCTCGATTGATTTCCAAAGCCTCCATAGGTGTTGCATCTTTCGTGTGAGTATGCTCACAAGCTGCTACTTCCAACTTTCATCAATGGATCCCGCTTCGCAATGGAGTCTACTAAACCCCGAAAGCTTTTCATTGACAGCTTATTGGCAGTGGCAAAAGACCCCGGCATTTTTTAGTTTCTATCTGTTCCTTCAGCCCGGCTAAATCCCAGTGCGCAACGAATAGAAGCATTCTTTGTTCTGCACTGGCTTTCACCGACATAGTGTGCTCTCTGCATGACTAGAGCTGAAATTCACTCATCTGCCAACTACTTAGAAGCTCTTCGAGATTCGAAGTGGGAATGCCCTTGAGGCCGCATGGGCTAGCTTAGCCGTGTCGCGCGTTATTTCGATGGATGCGGGCAGTCTTTTTCTATGCCCCTCAGAATTCTCCGTGATGGGGTGGCTGGGTATTCTGTACAGGATTGGAGTTCGGCGTGGTTATCGAGAGGCGAAAAACCGCAGTCGGAGTTCGAGTCGAACCTGGCTGAGAATAGTAAGTATATAAGCTGACTCAAGGTCCCCATGGGAGAGAGTCAATCCTCAGACATTCAATTTTCACAGTTCAACCAGTCCGCCAGAAAGACAAAGAAACAAAATCTAAATCTCTACCACCAAAGACGCAAACATGCGCGTAGCAACGGTCATCACTCTCGTGCTCTCTACTACACTTTCTGTCCTCGCAGCCCCTGCCGTAAACGTGACTGCTATTCTGAAAGATAGACAGGATAGTGGCTGCTATGCCTTGTCAGTACTTTGATTATTATTTCTTGTTGATCCCAGCAGTATATGTTTGTCTGCCAGACATAACCGAATCAAGGTGCTGACTGTTCCCTTAGTGAAGATCCAGACTGCTGTATCGACTACACCGTCTGTCAATGCGCGAATGGCACGTATCTTTTTACATTCCTCTATCTATACCTACTCACCTTTTCCGCCTCCCCCGTTGCTTCGTGTCTGTGTAGTTGTCTCTGGCTGACATTGTATCCCCGAACAAATAGGCTGGTACTATCTATATAACCCGGATTCTCCGGGCGGTTGCAATCCCCCGTGGGGAATTTTGGCTACGTCCGAGTCCGGTCTTGGAGGTTACTGCTGTTGATTGAGTCATTGACGCATGAAGTTGAACATGACAAGATGAGGCATGAAATGACGATTTACGGAAACACATTTTGATGACGTTGACCTTCTGACGGTTAGCTGGCGCTCGTGCACTATCTTGCCCAGGGTCGGGGGTATTCATGCTGCAATGAGTCTTCATACAGTTGTACATAACTTTCGCAAGTTATCGCCCCCGAGGACGTGAGAAGGTGCCATAAACTGTTCTGGCCTCTCCCATTATACATAAGTTTGCTTAGCGATCTGTCTATAACTAAGTTATGCAACTTTGGAATTTTATGTAATACAGATCTTGACAATTGCATCTCCGAATCTTTTAATATGTTCCCCATTCACCTATTTGGCAAAAGAGGGGCCACTTTCGAAGACTCTGTATGATGCTATCTTTGCTTTCTGAACACGGATAAACAGTGATAGACGGAAAAATTCCCATAAAAGCCCGCGAAACAATTCCAAAACAGCTCCAAGATGTCACTTTACCTTAATGATAAACACAAACTGGATAGATGGACCGTCACTGATTTTTATAGTGGCATATGTGTGAAAAAAGACCATTCTTATCTGCTTATTGTCCTTTATATATATAACTTTCTCTATACCGATGACGTGTATAGCAGTTGGATCTCTATCTATCCACTATCCACTTAAATACCAAGTCCTGTATCCTCATTCCGCCAAACTATAGAGCATGCTTTTCGATTTTCACGCATCAATTATCTGATCCTGGAAGTAAGCGGTGCATGTAGGTGATGCAAAGATACTTTTCTATGGATCATGTCATGAAATCAGTAGAACTGCAGATCGCTATTTTAAGCCATCATATAATCAACTTCTCTTTTTTAGAAGTGAAATGTTCTGCTTGCTTCTTTTCCGTTCTCATTTTTAAGCTTGTCTTGCTTTCTTCCTATGACTCCGGCTCCGAGAACTGACCTTGGAGATATGTTTAAAGAGGAACTGTGTATGATCTTTCTAATCTGGTCATGATGGGCATGGAAGAAGTCAAAAAGAGCGACATCGGTCGGGAGCAAGGCTCATTAGGCGGGTGGACGGTGTTTCTGCATATACTGCTTATAAATCCAATGCTGCTTGGATTGGAAATTATGATTACGAAAAGGATAGTGAATAATCGGTACCTGGAAACGGTGTTGAAATAATATAATAATATATTTGAATAGTAAATACAAATAAACGAAAGCAACAACCAACCAACTAGCCAACAGACCAATCACTCACTCTCCACCAACTCACCCACTACTTTCCAACCACACTTCCTCTTCCTCTTCCTCCTCCTCCTTCTTACTCCCGTACGGCCGTAACCCCATCAACGCGATTCACATTCCAACCATCTCCCTCGACTCAACTCCACTCAACTCACAACCCAACCTTTCCTCCAACTCCAAAAGTCCACGACAGGAAGGAGAAGCTTAGATGTACTGCCAAGCAGCAGCGGTGTTGTTCTTGCTCTCGTAGGGCTTGGCAAGGGCGTCGAAGCCAATGCAGTCCTCGACCTTGCCGGTCGGCGGCTTGGCGTTGGGCATGTTGACGAAGACCTGGTAGACGAGCTGGCCCTTGACCTTGTTCTGGAGCGGGCAGGCCATCCAGCCCTTAGCACCCTCGCCATCGTAGGTGTACTTGCCGAAGGGGTTGCCCGCGGTGTAGGTGAAGGGGCCCTGGGAGGAGCCGGCGGGGATGTTGGCGGAGTGGGCCTGGGTGAAGCGCAGGGCACCGCTGGGGTCGACGTAGATCTTCTGGCCGCCGGGGACCTCGACGTCCTGGTTTCTCTGTTAGTGTTTTATTCCACAGATGATGTCTGTTAAAATGGAATTGCGACATACCAGAGCGCCACCACCAGGAGCAAAGACGGTCTCAGTGCCCGCCGGGCAGTTGGCGACGTTCTCCGGGCAGTAGGTCGAGGCGTTTCCGCCCAGCCAGAAGTACTGGCCGGCGGCCTCCATGGGGAGGAGGTGGATGGAAGAGCCGGAGTGCGAGGCGGTCACGGTGAAGGCCGAGGCCTGGGCATCGCGAGCCTGGATGGCCGGCGCAGTGGCGGCGAGGAGAGGCAGGAGAGAGACGGCAGAGAGCTCGAACTTCATTGTGACGGAATTAAAAGGACTGTAGAGTAGAGAGTAATGTACAAGAGCGAAATGAAGAGACTGGTAACGACTGTCGAAGTTGGGAAACCGTTCAGTTATCGATCGGTAGATAGGCAGTTGGTTGTTGGTGAGCAAGGGAAGGGAGAGGCATCACGACGGCCATACTTATATGTTGTTGATAGAACCTCCTGCCCCTGTCACTGTGAAAGCTCCAACTGGCACGGCCCCAATGGGGCCATTCGCAAAGCGGAGACACCCGGAAAAAGGAGGTGTGATGGAACTAGAAACGCGAAAAAGAACAACCGTCAGTCGAGTCACATAGGACTCCGGGATCCCTCCGCGGTCATTGCCACAGGCCGGGGAGGATACGATGTGGGAACGGTGCCGATCTGGCATCCACGCGGAGAACTCGGTTGGGCGTTGCTGGCGGATCGTCGCGGGCTAATATCCGAGACATCTCACACCAACTGTGGCTGATGCTGCAGAATTCTTTATGCTGTATGGACGCTAGAACATCCCGCTGTACTACCGGGTGACATTGGATGTAACTGTAAGTGTTAGTCCCTGCCAAGTTTGTAACCGAGACCTCGTATCTGAGGTTCAGAGTGCTGACTTTCGCAGACCATTGTCTCGGATTTCTAATTCTGGAAAGAAGGCTTCCACAATCCATCGCCATGGACTCGTTGTCACGTTGTACGGAGGCTCCGGTCTAATAGGAGTACTCCGCACATGTGCCCATCGTGCCCCAAAAGGGTTAATTCCGCCGTCAGGTAAGATGATAGTCTCCGTAGTGGCGGCGGCGGAGGTAACGTAGCTCAGGGAGGATCCAATCGCTGTAGCCTGTGAGCCGTGCAGATCACTGGTGCTTAGCCTGTGGGGCGGGGAGGGGCGGGGGAGAACAAAAAAGAAACAAGGGCAATTCCTCTGAAGGGAAAGAAGTAGCTAGCTACGTATATCATTATGGCCACCGACCTGGGGTGTTACTGATCCCCGTTAATAATTGATAATATTAGTACAGCGTACCGGCATAGAGAGCGTTGAACTTACTCTGTAGTGTGCAGAGTAAATAACATGCTAATGCAAGGAGAACCCCATATTAGCATAGTGCATAGTGCATCCAAGCAGTCGGATCATCATCATTGATGTTACCGAGTAGAGAAAACCGTTGCCTGCCAGGGAGGAACGTACCGTGTAGATCGCGTAGATCGCTTAGCCTAGTAGTGCAGTAGCCCTGACGACAATCAGGTAGAATCAATCTATTTACTATGGAAGTTCTCACAACTTGACTCATGAACATTGACTTCGCGCTCTGTATGTCATCTGGAGCATAACTCAAAAAGGGGTTTCCTCAACCGTCAAATTGTCCCAATTCCACGGTTGACACTATCCCGTCGGTTTGGTTCGGTTCGTTTAGGTGCCAAGAAAAAACGCTGAGCCTATCGGTGATTGGCTCCCAAAAATCTAACCTAAATCTAAGACATGACGTCACGACAAACAAATAAACAGAACATCGGACGAAAAGAAAAAAGCTATCGAATAAAGCAGCACTTTGATTTGACTGTCAAACCAATAATTATAACAAGTATCCAATTTCTCTGATGCAGCTAGATCCCAACCCCTATCCTATCCGTACCCCGTGCTCCATACAAACCACGCGCGAGGTACTGTACACATTATAATACGATTAGTAAGTAGTATCCTCGCACTACTCGTACTAACAAAACAACTCCTTTAAACAACCAACCAATGGGATTATTCCATGCCAATCCAGGGGCCAAACTAAAGCTCATCGACGATCGACATCCCATGCATTGCAGCAGCGCAGCCAAATACTTTGCGGGGCCGCACACGCACAACCACCCGCGTCCGCCCCCGGTCCGGTCCGATCTTCCGGATGCCGGGTACCGGGTACCGGCAGGGGTCTGCTGCCCACTCTGCGCAACCTCCCTGTATGCGGTACTAACTGTGTACGGCACGAACTAGGCATCGTCCGCAAGAGCTGGGCAGGTTGGACGGCGGGAGATCTGCATCCGACATTACAGTATCCTAGCTTATAGCAGCCTCCTGACTTCTGAGGATCATCATGGTTCATGATTCAGGATTCATGGCACAAACAGACAAACAAGTTGAAGTCAACAACCTTGAAAGTAATAATATGCTTCCGAAACCAATAAACTTGCTGTCCCCCCCCCC
>JGI26051J44788_1000493_pt1 | contig 21448 bp, 18 predicted proteins | sample HigsolmetaGSP13D_FD_44788 | JGI IMG/M metagenome (IMG submission 44788) | reverse complement strand
CACGGCATCCTGGCGAGCTGGAAGAGAGAGCCGATGCTCTTGGCCGGTCGATAGTATGGCTAGCCCGCAGGGGCCGCTGGGGCGCTCGAGGACCCGCCGTCTGTCTGTCCCCCGGGAAGCCGGTTGATGTCTGAGCGGACTCCTCAGAATATGAGATTGCCATTGAGCCATGAGAGCCTGCGAGAAACCTGACCAGTGCAGAAGATGACGATCGGCATGGAGATGACAGAGAACAAACGGGGAGACGCGAGGGAAACTGATGGAGGCTGAGTCAGACGACCGCGCCCGTGGGGTGGTCAAAGTTTTGGCGCCGCGCTCACGAGTCGCGGCTCGGGGCTAGCGCGGCTACGCTCGGCGCTTGTCCGCTCCGTCCGCACCTAGCATACGACGTATATGCCTCTTTGTGGTATTGGACGCTGGAATAATATTGCGCGTCATTTTCTTTTTCTTTCTCTCTGTGAAGTGAAAAGCTGCGTTCATCATTCCCCTCCTGTCCTGAATTTCGTCTCATTTTTTTCTTTTCTCTCGGCCTAGGCAGGGCAGTCGTCCCTCGTGTTCCTCCATCCCAATCCAATCCCGTGGGGATCTTTCCCATGATTTGTACGGACTCTACAGAGCACTCCACAAGTCCATATGGACTGTCCAGACGACCCTACGCAGACCCCTGTCAGGGTCTAGATCAGTGCTTCGATGTCCGTGCTTTTGCCGGATCTCACACCAGGTCCCACCCATCATCCACCGCGGAGTATGGCAGGGACATTTCACCCGACAATCCGCATCCTATTCAACCGTAATTTGCAGAATAAGCAACGTAGATAAGCCATATGAAGTATCCTCAAAGTCTTCCAAATCTCAGGACTTGAGCAATTATAATGGAAGATACCGAACCTCCATCGTCGCGTCGGTTCTTGCAAGACTGCGGAATTTTGGGACTGTCTAGGGACTTTTTTTAAAAAAAAAAATGTTGTATTGTGATGTTTCATCAGCTCCCGCTGGCGTCAGATGGATCCGAAGTTTATTTTCTTCGTCTATCTACACAGAGTGCAGATTCTAATGAGACACGGCACGGATGGCTCAGCCACGAGCCCTTGGTATTATTGCATTTGACAGATCATCCTAGTATGTCTGGAATAATCACAAGAGTTGTAATTGTATGTTCTTCCAGCAATGGGGTATATTCTTTTCAAGTAACCTCCTGGAACCTCTGCCGTGGTTCTGTAGAAAATGCTCTTCCTCGAAGAGAGCAGTCCCAGCTGTCGGAGGATTGCCGGGCGAGATTCCATCACCAGCTCTTCGCTAGTAGACGCGAGTCTCTGACGCGGTGTGCGCGGTTATCACGAGCTACCCTGCCCTGCTTTGAGTCGAATTACGGCATCCCCTGTCTGAATCCATCCAGGACAATGGCGCAAGGCGGGCGTAGACAGGTAACCCAATCGGGACAGGCAACACGACGTACGGAAGATCACGCCGCCGGAGAATAATACCGTAGAATTACCATCGCTCCCTCAGCAAACCCATACCTCAGCCAGCCGCATCCTCGTCCGCATTATCGTCTTCGACAGCCCGCGCGCTCGGCCCGACTCCGCTGTCCCGTTGTTGGGTGTTTCCGCTCCGCCGCCTTCCCTGCATGTGCCGCTCCGTGGTGGTGACGGCCCGCTCCCCGACGAACTTGTCCCCGGGCCAGGGGGCCTTGCAGACGGGGCACCTCTCCGCCTGCTGCATGCGGAAGAAGTTGCGGATGCAGATGTCGTGCAGCCGGCCGGGACAGTCGCGGTTGGCACAGCGTTGGCCCTATTTTAACACCCACATGAGTAAATTTTCACGCTTTCCGGGATCGTCATGAAAATCCTAGGAGATTGTAACTCACCACCGTGATGATATCCTTGCACGCCGCGCAGAACTTGATCCGATTGACCCTCCGCCCGTCCTCATCCTCCTCGTTGTACGTCGCGACCAGCCACCCCCGCAGCTCCATCAGCGCCCGCGGACTCAGGCTGTAGAACCCCCTCCGGCTCTTCTCGAACCACCCCTCCTCCACCAGCCGGTTCATGACGCTCTCCGCCTGCGTCATGCTCAGCGACTGCGCCGCCCCTCCTCCTTGACCCTGACTCTGCTGCTGCGTGGCCGCGCCGCTCGACTCCCGCCGGCTCGCGTCCGATGGGACCTTTGCGAGCTGCATCGCCTGCATCGCCGAGACCACCATGGCCTCGCACCGCCGCGTGTTGTACGTCTCGAACATGGCGTCCAGCACGCGCTTCACGAACGCGATCTCGTCCGCGGTGTACGTCGTCGCGAGCTGCGTGAGCGGGTCGTCGGTCGTGTTGACGAGGGCGTAGACGCGCTCGGCGCCGCCGCTCGGGTCCCCGCCCTTGGGCACCTGGTGCAGAGTGCTGCGGATCTCGAGGTCGAAGGGGGAGATGGCGGTGTTGGCGGCGGCGATGTACGAGGAGAAGTCTGCCTGCGTGATGTCTTCGGGGAGGACGGGGCGGCCTTCTGTTCCAAGTCACTAAGTTAGTCTCAAAAATTTTTGGAATAAGAAGGTAAGGAAAAGCGCACCATGAGCCGAAAATATCGCCGCCAGCACAGGCTTGGCCTCCTCAAAGGTCATGGTCGAGCGCGCCATGAAGGCCTGCAGAAACGCGCGGTTGCTGTCATTGTAGCCGTCCTCGTCCAGGTCGTAGGACATCGCGGGTATAATACCATCAAAGATAGTTTGAAATTTGAGTAGTATCTAAACTACTTCAAATATTGAAAGAATTTCAGAAGCGGGTGTTTAGGTGTTACGAGCAGAATTGCTCGTTGGTGCTTTGTCCGTCTGCCGACGCGACGGACTCGGCGGACGCGACCCGCGTAAATGGGTGCCAAGAGTCTACAACACCCATGTCGAACACATCCATGGATTCTTCTCCGCCACGTCTATCGTGGCTTTACAGTTTTCTTAATCTGTAAACTAACAATTGAAATGGGTACACCAAGTTATAGAAGAACAAGGCAACCAATTGCAGCCTGAAGACGAGGTTACAATAAACTGATGACAGTGTTTTCCGTGCTTGATTTTAGTACTTGAGATAATCCAAGCGCATGTCTATTTGGCAATGGCACAGAGAGCCAGATCATATGACGATGGCTTGAGCTTTTCGTGCTGGGCCTCGATTCTAGGATTCAGACAAAGTTTGCGAATCATGAAACAGGACACATACACGCTATCAGAAAAGGTAGATAGTTCAAATTAGCTACTAAAGCTAGACTGCCACATAAGGAATCTGTATATAATTCTGGAGATCTCCCACCGTCTTCATCTCAGACCCCCAGCCCCGTGATATCCGCCGACGTCTCAACATCATCAATCATCTCCGCTACAACCTTCCCGGTCCCCAGCGACAGCGAAATCCCCCACGGCCCATGGCCCGAGGCGATGAAGACGCCGCCCTTCTTTCTCCCCTCGCCCGGACCGTCCTCAAATCCAGTCCTCACGTCCCCACCTAGCAGGTCATCCCTGACCCGCGAGACGATCGGCGTGCCCCTGTTCGTCACGGGCCGGAAACACAGCGCCTCCCGCACGACTTCCAGGTCATCCACGTTCGGGACGTCGTCGGACGACTCCGTCCTCCCCTCTGCGGGCTTTCCCAGCAGGCGGACCGCCACCTGTTTCAGTTTGTCCATCTGTTCCCTCTGCACGGCTGCGGGGTAGTCCTCCGCGCGTGCGGGCAGCGGGATCTGCGAGCTGTTCAGGCCCGCGATGTAGATCTCGGCGCCCTGGCGGGAGAAGATCTCCGGGCTGAAGCCGCACGACGTGGGGTGGGTCGTGAAGACGGCGTGGCTTCGGCCGCCGTATTGCTCGCGCTCGTGGTCGAGCGTGTGTCGCGGGGAACGCAGGAGGAGGGAGTAGCCCGCCAGTGGGGAGATCGGGATACGGGCTCCCGAGGAAGGGAAGAGGGTCTTGAAGACGTGGGGCGTCCAGGGTCCGGCGCAGATGACGAGGTTCCTGCAGGGGACGATGGACTCGGTCTTGGTGTTCAGGTCTTGGATCTTGATGCCGTCGAGAGTCCCTGTCCTTGGGTCGGTGATGATGGACGTTGCTTGTGCGGGTTGGTGGAGTTTGACGCCACGGGCCACGGCGGTGTCCATGAGGAATCTGCAGAGCCGGAGAGGGTCTCTGGAGTTATCGTTAGCCAGATGCGTATGACGGATGATCAAACTTATAGGAAGATATATCCAAGACAGAGAAATGTAGGAACAGGTTGAACTAACACTTGCGCAGCCGTCTCCCCATGGCTGATATTCTCGACCCTGCCTCCCTCCTGCCTTGTCAACCAAGCCGGGGACTCATCATGCTTGACGGTCATGGACGGATCCTGCAACCTCGCCGCGGCCTCTCTCCTGCTCGTCCCCTGCCGCAACCAGTCGTCGCCCCGAGCGCCCTTCCGCGCCCCTAAATGCTCGTGGCCAACATCCAGACCGAGCGCTGTGCTCTTCATGTACCCCCACTTCTCCGCGCCGCCGTGCTCAGCAGCCAGCTCACGGTGCAGGTTGAACGACAGGGCGCCCAGGGGCGCGACGGAGGACGCGAACCAGTCCTTGGCGAGGAAGCCGGCCGCGTAGCCCGATGCGGCGCTGAAGAGCTGGGAGGAGGATTCGACTATGTGGACCTCCTCCGTCTTGTGGGGGGACGAGTCGCTCGTGAGGTAGTAGGCGATTGAGCAGCCGATGATCCCTCCGCCGAGAATTACAGTCGACATGTTGATGTTATATTGTGATTGGAATGGGATCAACAGGACTAAATATAAAGCACACACGAGGCCGACAGCGCAAAACTCCAAAACTCTATCAGAGCTCTCAATCAAGCTGCTTCATAACAGCAGTCAGCAGTTTTGGATTTGCTGCACAAGGTAATAGAAAGGCAGATTGCAGGATATAGCGGAACATGCAGTTTAAGATAGAAAACAACCCAAATGCCACCCACAGGGCGTGTATGAAGTAAGAAGATGAATCTAGACCCTAAAGCAGCCTATCATACGCCAGAAAATTAGTCACGGAACGTCCTTATCTAGTTTAAATCAAGTCGAATCATAGATCCCATCGGCCACCAAGCCAAGCCATTATCTGCTTTCTCGTGTTCGTACTCGTCCGCGTTCCCCGCACTCTGTCGGGCAGTGTCGGCTCGGCAAAACAATAATAAGTGGTACTCCGGCGCCGAACGGGCAACTTGAGCGCGAGGCCGTTGAGCGCACGATGATGCAAGTAAGCGAGGGGTGGGGGTCCCCCGGGCCGAGACTCGGCCTTTTTTTCCCTTCGTCGTTCTTGGTGTGGAGGTACCCGAGTCTTCTGGGACGCAAAAACCTTCTGACTTAAGAGTTCCGCCGACGGGGTGATTCGAGTCGTGTTGAGGATTTAATCCAGAGATTATCATTATTGTCACGGGAAAGTTCCGTATATCAATTGACCACGGTATGTATTGATCACCCCTTTTATTTTTAATTTTGTTTCGAGTACATTGTGGGGGTTTGTTATATAAATCGATTGCAGCGGGCAAGCATGCCATTGAAGAACAGCATTATATGTTTATCTGGATGCGTATGAGTCGATTTGGACGCGCGAAGGGGTTTGTCTATATTTCTACATCTGATTTCTCTGCTTCTGTTTTGGTCATATGTCATCGTCTCCTTTTGACGATTGGCTGCTATCGTGCCCAATCCAGGCGGGTGTCGCTGTTTCGGGACTTTGACAGCTGCTGCGATCCCTTGGCTGCATTAATGCAGAAGAGAGATCTTCCAGGAATCCCGGGAAGACGAGACAGGCAGACGTTCCTGGTTTGAGAGCAGATCGATCTACGTTTGAGGGACTTTTCTATATGGCTCATGTTCAACTTATGTTGTCCGTCCTGTTGGAAATATGCACTGCATTCCGGGCTACCATTAACAGGCAAGCTGACAAATAATAAAGACCAGGAGTTGAATCAAGATGGGCGGCAAGACGATCATTGTTACAGGCGCCTCGAGAGGTAAGCAACGACATATCCTGCTCAAGACCAGGCTGCTGACTTCCTACGTGTTTTAGGGATCGGCTGGGCCGTCGCACAGTACCTGCTCAGGGCCCCGCAATCGAACAATGTGGTCGTCCTGGCCCGCAGCCAGGAGCCTCTCCAAAAGCTCAAGGAGCAGTACGGCGGCCGGGTGGAAGTGCTGGCCGGCGACCTGTCGGACATGTCATTCGGTCAGAAGGCCGTCGACCTGGCACTTGCATCCTTTGGTCGGCTGGATGGTCTAGTCCTCAATCATGGGGTCCTGGGGCAAGTGGGCAAGATCGCCGATGCCGACCCGGAGCAGTGGAAGAAAGGTTTCGACGTCAACTTCATCAGTCTTGTCGCATTCGTAAGTTGTCTTCTGACACCATAATCACCCACGCAGCACACTGAAGGAAAACTACATTTATAGGTCAAGGCAGCTCTCCCTTCTCTTCGAGAATCGAAAGGGAAAATCATTTTCACCTCGTCAGGAGCTGCAGTGTCAGCCTACAGGGGATGGGGTTTGTACGGCGCCACAAAGGCTGCCATGAACCACCTCGCCTTGACACTGGGCGCAGAGGAACCCGACGTGACATCCGTCTCAATCAGACCAGGGATGGTCGACACGGAGATGCAGCGGGAACTGAGAGAGGACCATCTCAATAACCTCGATGAGCAAATGCTCTCCAAATTCGTCAATGCTCATAAGGACCGCAAGCTTCTGAAGCCCGAGCAGCCTGGCGATGTAATCGCGAAGCTTGTGCTCGATGCGCCCAACTCGCTGAGTGGGCGGTTCCTATCGTAAGCTCACATCCCAGCTTTGCAGAACCATACTGACGCAAGGCAGATGGAACGACAAGGAGCTGGAGGCCTTCCAGTCGTGAATTTACGATCTATTTACTATTTAACGTCAGCACCCAATATCCCAGAGAAGGCAATGGGAGTCAGTATAGAGACTTGAATAGACGTCAGGCGAAAGATGAAAAGCAATACATAGTGTTAAGCATTAGATGCAGAGGCATCTTCATACTTAGCATGGAATGTATTGGTGTTCATCATGTGTCTGTTGGGAGAACCGGAAGCAAAAGTAAACGTACCTTGTAATTTTTCCTACTATGGACCGACAGAAACCTGCAGATCCATGCTGTCCTTCAGTCAGTTGCTGTTCTTAACAACATCTGCCGAGGTACCTAAAATAAGCTATATCCTGGACAACATCAGAAAGAGCGTAGCGTTTTCGGTCATTTGCTGATCCGAATTTGATAGTACATATTTTCGAACATCATGTGCCAAGGGGAGAAACCATCCAGCATACTCCACCGTGACGTACATTATCAGGAAACCTCGAATAGGTAGATGACCGAAAGCATGTGTCTCTACGTAACCGTAAGGTCTCGATTACAACCTGGAGCTCTTCGAAAATGTCAGCAATGGACTCTGATAGCTGAGCGACAAACATAAAAATAAGAGAATAATGAGATTCAGATGGTCCGTTTGGCAAGGACAGGTAATCACCACTGGAGCTTCGCTCGTTTGTATGCTAGGGGCGACACTGGAATTCATCATGGTAATAGGAAATCGGGACGGCAAGTGCAAACGTACCATTTACAGGGTTAGTAGAAGATAACTCATAGACGACATTCATCAGATAGTGTATCAGGCGTCGTGAAGGGATGAAGTCTGTGTTCGTTGTCGACTGGAAGAAAGAAGGAAAAAAAGAAAATCTCGAGGTGAAAAAAAGTGGTGCACCTAAAGTGGGTGGGAGTGGAGCCCGACGGGAGACAAGTTCTGCCATTCCGGCCACGCGCGTCACAAGCTGTATTTAAGAGGAAAGCTCCCTCGGCCGGCCCCACGCAGGGAGCTGAAGTGACCGGGAGCTTCCTTGATACTTTCGTACAGTCCGTTTGCAGTCAACCTTGAATGGAAAACCCTCCTAATTCACCACAATATTTTTCACAATAATATATGACCCACCATGTCGGATAGGGAATTCAGTTGTAAGTCTATACTCATTTGACTGTGTCTCTTGACTATCTGCGTGGTACAAAGCTGACGATGGTCATCTATGTAGCGAACGACGATCTATCGCTTCCCAAAGGTACGTCGCATGGGAATCCACAGTCTTCTTTTTCCTCGCCCTATGCCAGCTTATTGCGCCTCTCGCGCATCTCCAGTCTCTTGAGCATATCCTAATTTCCCTCCATATTCCGCCTTTTTGTTGATACTATGATCGAGTTTACATATATGTCGCGTGAGGCTAGGCTAATTTGATCTGTGAAGCGACTGTCCAAAAGATCATCTCCGAGATCCTTCCACCATCCTCCGGCCAGACCTTTTCCAAGGATGCGCGCGACCTGCTGATGGAATGCTGCGTCGAGTTCATCACGCTGATCTCCTCTGAGGCCAACGATATCAGTGAGAAGGAAGCTAAGAAGACGATCGCATGCGAACACGTGGAGAAGGCGCTGCGCGACCTTGGATTCGCCGACTATATTCCTGACGTGCTCGCCGTCGCGGAGGAGCACAAGGAGCAGTTGAAAGTACGTTCTTGTCTGCCGCTTCGGTACGCTGGTAGGGAATGCATTTACTGATCCTATTCCAATGCAGACACGCGAGAAGAAGCAAAGCAAGATGGAACAGAGCGGTCTAACGGAGGAAGAGCTTCTGCGACAGCAGCAGGAACTCTTCCGTTCTGCAACGGAGAAGTACAACGCCGCCGTGGAATGACGTTTCGGCGGGGCCGTTCAGCGATAATATTATGTTGAATATGCTGGTCATAAACGGGGCTTTGGGAGTTTTTGGGGTTTCTGGAGTTCTCAGGAAATGGCCGGTGTGGTGCATTTCATTTGATACAGGAAGATGGGCTGGTCCTTTCGATTTGAGGCATCACACTTCGGTGGCATCTTAATGCATGAGTAATATGTGTGCATCTTTGTGTTTCAGGAAAAGTTGAATTTCCTTTCATTTTCCAAAATGCGGGCAGAGAATGCCCAGGTTCGTAAACTGGGCTATCTCACCCGGAGTCACCCACCCTATGAGCAATAGTGGATGCAGTAAATATGCCTCAGTTGTCATATTTTATTGCCGGGAATTCGTAGATGGTATGAGCAGTGCAGCATCAGATCCTTCTGGGAAGCTTGATCAGCGACTATGAGGTCCGTCTAAAATCTTAGTCCCTCAAATTTGGGGGCGATGCTTCCTAGTTCTAGAAGGTACATATAGTGATGTCAGTGCCAAAGTCCCTATTAAAATAGGCTCTATAATGTTTAGAAGCTCTAGATTGCTGCCTGCAATAGGCACCATAAAATCTAGTAGATCTTTCAAGAAGAGTATATTCATTAGATCTCTGATGGGCTATTAAAACCTGACATGAATCAGTTAAAACTTCTATGAGCCCTCTTATATAGTCGGATGGTAAATAGGCATTCGTTATAGAGACTTCTGAAAGCCAGCTGTTAATAGCAGTAGTTTTAGAATGAAGACAGGTATAAGCTCTCCAAATCTGACTAGCACAATCGACTCCGCCCCCCTTATATAACAGTTATAGTTATTAATAGCCGCTGGAATAGACAGAGCTCTTTAGCTGGGAAGTGTAAGGCCCTTTGCTGGAGGATATGGCGAAGGACCGAAGAGAAGTCAACAGTACAATAGACTGCTAGCTAGGTAGATCGAAAGAATCAAAGCTTCACCGTGATATCTTCGGATTACTAGGTTCGCTCAGTCTGACACCATCTAACGAGTCCCGTGCCTACACGTGCCCGCCACGAGTGTTGTAGTCACCAGGTGCGACCTGGCGAGCCACCTCCTCGCCCGGCACTTCTGCAACTTCTACATACCACAATTTCTCCCGAAATCTGAACAGCCTCATCAACTTCTCTTATGAGAGCCAAGAGACCAGACAGTCGCACACACGAGCTGGGTGGACGCCTCTTCGGCGTCAGCCATACCATCTTCCCCGACTACCGTGCCTTCGCTGCCTGGTGATACGCCAACTCTCAAACTTCGAGTTCATTGTTATCTATCCATCAGCGCGATCCGTTCATAACATATGAACCAGTCTTGACACCGTGGCACCTATACGAAAATGTTTTAGACGGCTCGTCCTTAGCTTAGCTGCCACGAGAAACTGCAGCAAGGTCACTAGGCATGTCGTGTCCTTGAGACCCAGTATCGTCGCTAGATCTTACCACACCAACCCTCCATATCTCGCCAATTGCGACTGGGGTAGGCCTTGCGACTGCCCCGAGTGTAGGGAAAGCGCAAGGAGTCCTATCTGTGATATTTGCAAAGTCCTCCCGACCGAGCATCTGGATTCTAAACTATCCCACGATCGCAAGGGTGTCCGTTCCTACATCGTTACCTCTTTCTGCGGACCGTGCTTGGATGAGCGTCTAGGGTTACAGAGAAAGAGAGATAGTGAGAAAGAGCAGAAACTAGCATTCCGCCGAAGGAAACTGGACGAGATGATGAATCATGTGAGGGGAATCCACTCCACGGAGCAAGTGCCCATCAAGTATGCCGTCGAGAAGCTTCTGGGTGATATAAGATCCGGGAAGGGCTTCAGCAACTCACGGCAGTGGTACCAGCAGCATCTTATACAGCGCTTGTCCCGACAACTACAAATTGTGAAAGTGCGGAACAGATACATGTGCAACAAACAGCGCGTTGACGCTATGGACTTAAAACTGTGGTTCTTACATCGGTCGACAGACATTGATGTTTGATCTTTGATACGCTCAACTGCTTCTACACGTGGACTTCATGGCCGAAGAATCACACCTCTTTGCAATGACCTGCCATGACTGGGACATGATGACTTGCTTGGGCTTTTCGGTATTGGGCTTAGCGAGCCCTTTTAAATCAAAATACGGGAAGCTTTCTCAACAACAAGCGCGCCTAACTGTTACTCGAGGCAACTCAAGGCTAGAATCAGGAGGTTGACAGTCTGCCCGAGGACGATAACTTTGCCTTTCTCTTGATCAAAGAGCAGTTACTGCTGTTTCACTTTTCATCGTTTTTCTTTGATAAAACATACAAATAAGAAACAGGATGACTTGTCAATTTTAGCAATCTCGAATATAAAATAATTCCAGATGCTAGGAACAATATTCTTGCATAGATCTCAGCATCTCATTTTATTGGAGAACCAGCAACTCAGTGTGGCAACTGGGAGCGGGCGATCTCTGCGTTAGGGCCGAGAGGCGCCGATGGCGCTAAACCCGACTGGGCGGGGCGCCAGGGACGCAAACCTCGCGGCGCGCAGAAGGTTGAGCTCCAACACCGCGGAGCTCCAGGTATCTTCATCGCGACACTCCAGACAACCACAAAGTCGTGGTCCTCAGGATGCCGCCCTTTAAGGACGAGCACATCTTGGTAAGTCCTGCACATGCTGGCGCAATTTCTGCTCCACATCCCCTGTTCCCTGAGTTTTGAATCGCTAACTTCCTCCAGATAATTGCGCCAGGATCGCAAACGACCCTGGCGCAATTGGGTCTGCCCGAGTCCTTCACTCCGGCTCGGTTTCGCTTCCCCACGCGCATGTTCCCCGCAGAGAAAAAGGGAGAATTCGAACCCTATAAGATCCGTGAGAAGCGACATGTGGTCGTCAAGGAAACTAACGGCGCCACCGCGCCTAAGGAGGACGTGGAAATGAAGGATGCCCCGTCTACCGAGCCACAGGAGGCAGAGAAGCCACAAGAAGCAGAGAAGACAGAAGACAAGACGGAGGACGCACAGATGACTGAGGCCGCGGAGGGAGCGGAGGGAGCAGAGAAAGCCGAGGGGGCAGACAAAGCAGAGGGGGCAGACAAAGCAGGGGAAACAGAGAAAGCAGAGGGCGCAGAAGGCGCAGAAGGCACGGAAGGGAAAGAGGAGTCAAAACAGGAAACGGTCGAGGAGATCGTGTACGAGGAGGATATTACTTCGGATGAGGGCGCGGTGTATCCGATACAGAACGGACGTATTGTCGACTGGCCTTGCTTCTTGTCTCTCCTGACGCACATCTACAACACCTTGAGTCCACCGTTCCACACACCTATCATGCTCATAGCCGAGCCCGTCTGGTCAGCACGGGATCGCGAGATCATCACCCAGTTTGTCTTCGAAAAGTTCAAGACCCCTGCCTTCTGTCTCATGGACGCTGCGCTCGCCGCCTGCTATGCGTACGGGACCGCGACAGCCACGGTGGTAGATGTCGGACATGGGAAGGTGGATGTCACCGCTGTGACAGACTTCATCGTTAATGAACATGGAAGGGGCGTCGCGGTGGAAGGGTGTGGTGGAGAGGCTATGACTGATCGGCTAGTGGAGCTTCTGGGACCCAAGGGCTTCACACGGGAAATGTGTGAACAGCTCAAGCGAAGCAATATCACCGAAATTCTGCCTCCTGGAACGCCATTGCCTGGAGAAGCTGCTCAGCAGGATGGCAATCCCGCTGCTTCAGCATCAACAGGCGCTTCCAACGGTTTGCCGAACAATACGATTCCCCGTGGGCCTGGGTACAACACTCAAACGGGAACCGAAGGTGGAAATTTGGAGGATGATGAGGGCGTGCTGAACGTGGCTGCCATCGTCACCGGCAACACAAGTGAATATCTTGCGAGGAGGGAGAGGGAGAAGGCAGAGAGGGAGAAGGCTAAGAAAGGAGGTGCGGGAGAGAAAGACGCGAATAAGCCAGCCCGTCTTCCAAACTCAAAGAAGGAGAAAGCGACGTTCCAGTTCCAGGAGTATGTTAAAATCGAACCCGAAAATGGGACAGATGGCACTTCCGCGAGATACATTCGTCAAAAGCGTGATATCGAGGTCGGCGTTGAGCGTTTCCTCTTGACGACCCCGAGCAAGGAAAAGTCGGACCGCTTAAGCGGCGGTATTCTCGACGACATTGCGGCCCAGATCCATCACACCATCCTCTCTGTACCAGATCCCGCGAAGCGGAAAGAGCTTTGGGAGTCTCTGATCGTCCTTGGAAACGGCAGCAAGATAAAAGGTGAGTCTGTCGCATCCAAAGTATATGTGGAGCTTATGCTGACCATGATATGCAGGCTTTACCCAAGCGCTCGTCGCTACTCTCATGCAGAAATACATGATTTCTCCCTCCGCTACGATGTTCACCTCCGAATTACCCTCCAATCTTTCCACCCCTCTCCCTACCGGCGGGACGAACACTCCTGCCAATCCCGGTCAGACCCCGGGACCTGCCCATCATCCTGCCGCCCACGGCGTCAACCCCCTTCTCGTCGCCGCGACCCATGCCAATACCCCCACCAACCAGAATGCAAATCCTGCAACAGCTAACAATGACCCAAATGCCCCTTCGTACCATAGCTCAACGGCTCACTCACAGACCCCAACGTCTGTCAAGGCGCTCAAGCCACCCGAGTACTTCCCCGAATGGAAGGACCAGGGCAACAGCAACGCACCCGGTGCCACAGGAGCGGGCGGGAGCAACACTGCCGATGGTACTTCTGGCGGCCGGGGTCATGGAATGGAGGAAGCAATCTTCCTGGGTGCACAGGTTGCCGCTAAGGTCATCTTTGTGCTCGATCAGGGACTGAGTAAGGGCTTCCTCAGCCGCGTCGAGTACAACGAGAGCGGACCGGCAGCAATCCATGACTATGCTTTGTGATGGCTGGACACAGCCATATCGACCAAGCAAGCCTAGGGAGCTGGAAGGTGAGAAAAATAACGATAAAAATCTTTCTGGTTTTGGAGATTTTAGAGTTATTCAGAACCGCTGAAGTTACACCCTTGATGCTTCATTTTAATCTGCTTGACGTATGTATTCTTTGCTGGGTAGGTGAGGATGTCATTCTCGTAACATCCTATCAAATCAGAAGCAGAGCAGGGAGGATCGATGGAGTCAGGCGATGACGTGCTTGCTACGCTGTGGCATTATTTAAATGTGTGAATCTATTGAGCATTGTGATGGGATAAGGATTTGTTTCATCTCTCTATTGTTCGCTTGCTTTCCTCACACTGTACAAATTTATGATTTCAATATGAGGTCTAGTCGTAGTATAGAGTAACCGGACCAAGTGGAATGTGCAAGTATTGCTCAGAAACTACTATATGCACTCCGTATGCCGCGGTCGTTCGTACTGTAGTTACCCTCGATGACGGATGGGTAAGCCACGACTGAAGGTCACGTGACACTTTATATAAGCTGCGCTCCATGAATCGCGAGTCTCCCAGTGTCGATAGGCGCTCCTCCATCGCCACATTTCACAGGAGCCGTCAACGCCCTGGTTTCACCTTCTCTCACACAACCTTTACATCCTAAATAGCTATTCCTCGCAGTCGCCACGATGCCTCGGGCGGAGGCGGGAACAACCAAGGCGATTAGCAAACAGCTCAAGGCCGTATGTGATCTCCTGCCATATTCCCTAGACGAGACATGGAACTAACACTGTGGTGCAGAAAGGCCTAGGGCGGCTACGATGGTACTGCCAGGCGTGTCAGAAACAGATGCGTGATGAGAATGGCTTCAAGTGGTAAGTACTACGAAACGACCTTAGTTACAGGCAGAACCCGCATATACTGACTCGATCGCCACTACAGCCATGTCCAAAGCGAGGGCCACGTTCGGCAGATGCTGCTGATCGGCGAAGATCCCAAGAAGCACATCGACGAGTACAGCCGGCAGTTCGTGCGCGATTTTATCAACCTCCTCAAGACGACCCATGGCGAGAAGAAGATCCACGTCAACCAGTTCTATCAGGAGTATATCGCCGATCGGCACCACTTGCACATGAATGCCACGCGATGGACGAGCCTCACGCAATTCGCAGCGTGGTTGGGACGGGAAGGAATCTGTCGCGTGGAGGAGACCGAGAAGGGCCTTTTCATTTCCTGGATCGATAACAGCCCGGAAACGCTCAGACGGCGGGAGGCGATCATGAAGAAAGAGCGCCAGGATAAGGGTGACGAAGAGCGAGAGAAGCGACAGATACAGGAGCAGATTGAGAGAGCGCAGCGTGCTGCTGCCGAGGCGAATGAAGAGGTGCCCCCGGAGGCTAGAGAACTACAGCGGAAGGAGGGCGAGAAGGTGAAGCTGAACATCGGCTTTGGCTCGAAGCAGACTGCCGAGGAGAGGTCGGAATCTCCGCCGAAGGAGTCGTCTGGCGAGGGTGAAGCTGCCGCCTCGACTCCTGATGCTGCTACGAGTCAATCCACTACACCCGCTCCCCAGGCCGAGTCCAAGCCGGCAGTCAAAGTATCCATGTCGCTGGGCGAGAAGAAACCGAAGAATGTCTTCGCCGAGGCGGCGAAGAAGAACCCGCTTGCTGGGAAGAAGGGCCCTGTTGTGGAACCTCCGAAGAAGATGACCGAGCAGGAAAGGATCATGAGGGCGGAGATGGAAGCCATGGAGCGGAAACGCATGCGCGCGCAGTCTGGACCTGATAGTGCCAAACGGCAGAAGGTCTCGTGAATCATGGAGACCGGGCTGATTACACAGTATGTTTCGGTTTTCGATTACCTACTTCTTCGTTGTCGCTCTGTCCTCCTTGACCGAACTCTAAGCATGCTGTGAAAGCATGTGCGAGTCATCTTGATACACATTTATGACGGTACCGAAAGTGGCGGAAAATGTGCATGGTAGAGCGTTTGAGCGCTCTCGAGAGCCAGGCTGATACTTAGCGCTGAGCTTCTCTAAATGCTGCCTACCTGGAGATAATTCCAGCGCCCGCGTCACGGGCACATCAGCTGTTATGTTGTGCTGAAGTTTGAGTCTATTGAAGCTCCCCCGTTTGAACGGTTTTCGCGTGGAGCTGATTGGAACTCGCTACAACATCCGTCCCCAGAATCTTGTGAAATGAGGTGGATGGTCACCGGAAGGGTGTTACCAGTACGGGATTGATAGATGAGGAAGAAAGTCTACATTATCTTAACAGGCTTCGCGCACAACGGAGCCTTGTGTACAGAGATACCCATCTTAGAGTCTCATTTTAATCATGCCGTTTACAGATAGATTGATTCACAGGTTATAACTCGAGTTGGCATATTTGTAATTCTAGATGCATATCCCCCGTCCATGAACTGTACAGTACTGTAGTGCTAGCACTTCGCACCAGGAAAATCGTTCCACTTTTACAGTAGAACTCGAAACGGCAATAAGATCTCCCTCTATTCTTAATTCTGAAGACTGAAGCTGTGCTATACACCAGGGTAATTTCATCGGCGCCACGCCTTCTTTGAATAGAAAGAGTTTCTTTCTACAGTACTCGAGTCCCCTTCAAGTAGTTCGAAGTTCCAAACTTCAAACTGGAAAGGAGAGAGAGTGCCACAGACGCAGTTCAGCCTACTCGTCCAAGCCCCAGACATAGTGGATAATAACATGAAAGGTATATTATTCAAATTTTGGAGCTTGAACTCTGTCGACGTCTAGAAGTTCTGAGTACATACAAACGAAGCACCTATCATCATTTCTCAAAAAGAAAAAAAACATGGCAATAGTAGTAAATACTTGAAAAAATATCAAGAATGTTATCCAAAAAAATCAAATCATATCAAGGTCCGATTTGATCTGGCTGAACTTCGATCGAAAAAGTACCCCTCTCTCCTCTCCGGCTCTGATATTCTGAAGCTGTGGATCTGATGAGAGTTCAGTTTGGTTTATTTTAACCCTGCTCGTTTGTTTTGACGCAGACAGGCGCTGGAGGCTCCCCACCCAGCATCCTCATCTTCAATTCTCTAATAGAATGGAGTCAGCCGGACTCGATAAGAACGGCGAATCTGATTGACTGCCAGGTACAATACTATCTATAAGGTTACCTTAGAACTATACATTCCACGTCTCATGTCTCATCATGATCCATGGATCTGTGTATATGGTTATTCTGAGTTAGAAGGAAGGTGGAAGGTTTCGGCACGAGCCGGCCGGAACTAAACCGAATTTCTTAAAGATACTGGACCTGGGACGTTGTTTTGACTATTTGGTCCGTTGTCTCAGAAAGTTATCAACAAATACAATAATGATAAGAATTAATATGAATGATGATAGAACTTCAGTTTGTGGCAAACACACTAGTATCTACATACCTACCTAGGTATGTAGCTACTACTACCTCTACCAAAATTATCTGATCTAATTCATCCAGTACCAAGGGAATTGATTTCATCTTTTTATAGCAGTCTGTGGCGGCGACACTGGTTCTACACCCAGCAGAAGTTCGACCAGAGATCGCAGTAAAAAAAAGGCCATCATGGATGCATCTTTTATCATAGACATAGAACAGGACCCAGGGCACAGACAGAACTAGCTTTGTTAACGATCATTCATGGCGAAGAATAGAACCGTCCTGGTGGCATGCTTATCGATATTGGTACAACGGCTGATGATTTTGAAGTGCGGACGGTCATATCCCAGTCGGACTGTCGCATAGACTACTAATAAGAGAAAGAACAAGAACAAGAAAAAGAAGGACGGGGAGAAGAGGCCCAGGGAACGTGAGCTCGACACCTCACAGTACATCCATAACATGTATGCAGTTGTCAGGTCACACGCTAGGGTCACTTCCCGGGAGCCATATATGCAGTGTACATGTATAACATCTGCAGGGGGGGCTTATCGGTTCTAACATTCATGAGTCTTGCTGCTGACTCAGTCCATTGTGCGTATCAGGACAGCCAGTTGGATATTCGAATTAAGTAGCAACCTGGAAAAGGTCTAGTTGCAAGATGGTAGCAAGGCCTTGCATCCTTCCTACCTCAGACAGACCAGAAGGACAGTTCCCCAAGGGTTAACAATGTAGATATCTCCATTCTGCAGCCCGGAAAATATACACGAACTCCCCTGCTGATACCTGGATTTCTGTCGCCGCCGGGCCAAAATTGGGGCTCTCGCCAAAGATGAAGATGCATATTGCTATCTGAAAAACCACATTTCCTCATCGGCGATGGGGAGATATCCGAGCTCAGCGAACTGGCGGAAGTGGGGGTTGTTAGGGCCAGAGGCGTGTCCATGGTTCTTGATTGTTCCTGATTGACGCACATAGTCTGACAGATAGTCTCGTCCTAACAGTCTTGTACTGACAAAGCCTACTGCAAACGGAGACTCTGGCCGCCTGCTCCTCCTTCATACGCTCGAACGCCATGGCCAGACTGGAAAAAAAAAAATCACTGTTGACCGTGAAAAAGGGGCTTCCAATTGATGGGAATTTGACAGACAAGACATTCTCTTGCACTCACAGCATCACAGCATCTGATTTCCTTTTCGCCCCTTCAAGTGTGGCTAAAGGCGCCAGTTCAGTGCGGGCTGCGCCTTAATACGCAAGGGCGCAGCCTATTGAGGCTTCATGGCGTAGCAGAGGACGAACTCGGGGAGAACGAAGCGCTACAATGGCCAATCCTCAATTTTTCGGGCTTCGATCCTTCGACCCAAGTTCAGGGTCGAGAATCCACATGCACGACACCCCCAGCATCCTGAATCACTCAGTACCGATATACGAGGCAATCCGACGCTGCATGGGAGTCTTGCGCCGGAAGATCGTTCTGCTGCGATTCATAAAGCTGTCAGCTAGCTCATTCTGTGTCAGGATGTGCATATCTCTGCCACAGGAAAAACTCGCCTTCCGAGTTTATGCAGGAGAGCAACTAGAAAAGCTGTATTATTACTCCATAGACTTTGTACAGTTCCCCATCCGTGCAGCCTGCCTAGTCATGCCGTCCGAGACCCCAAGTGGAAAACCTATCGTCGTCATTATCCCCGCTGCCTAGCATCTCGCACTCGTCCATTCTGAGCATCCCGCGCAAAACAGCGGAGGCGACTGAGAAGGTGATTACTGAGGTTGGGTAGGAGAGAACCTGATACCCAATTGTCTCTTCGATAATTCTGTCGATATGGTCGGGGGATTCAATGTCGGCATTAGCTCACGCGGGCTTGACCAGACTGTCCATCATGTATTCATCTACCAAGCCAACTGAGATAATGGCACTAGCTATGTTCCTATGTGTCTGTACCCTGTATAGCATATGGACAGTAATTTCTTGGTAATAAATATTTTTATAGTAATAATGTGCAGCTTTCCGCAACCATTATTATTATCACGCATTTCTAACCACCTTATTCGCAAAGGTGTCAGACTATGTCCACGTTGGATATGTAACGACAGGCCCAAATGACTAGGCCGAAGGGTCGCTGGGTTTATCTTGAAGACAAGAAACAAGGGGGTGAGCGATATGAATAGGCCTGGGTTACTAGCAACTGTATACTGTCGAATTGCTACGTGAGTCGACCACAAGGGTCCAATTCTATCTGAAAGGAGCGTCATTATATACATGCTTGCCTGTCTGGATCAGTAGGTCGTTTGGATCATTCCGGGTGTTGGATCAGAGGTCTTGTTGGATCGAGATGTTAGATGGATCATTTCGATCCGTGTCACGTGATCCTCATCCATATGCCATACCCCTCCTTTATGCCAGGTTCGTAACAGGATACTATCCATCAATTCTGGGGCTTCTGAACGCTGCCTTGGCCGTACTCTATGAGGTGGTGACTTGGAGAGACTGGCTTGCTACTGGTTTCTCTAGTGTAGGAGAGGCTGGAAGGATTGTTGATGGCGATATGCTCACTGTAAGCAGTTCGTACTGCTATAAAAATCTACATAGTCAGCAGAACATCTCTCTGATTATACGTGGAGTAAATTCAAGGGTACCATGGTCTCTGACCCGCATTTTATTGTCTTGGGTATCCATCCCTGCGAAGATTCCTTGTCGCTGGACCTATTTCTCTGGCCACACACGCTGAGGGATCGCTGATGTTTAATGGAGGTAGGACCGTACACGGCCCGAGGTGTGCCTCTCGATACAAAAAGGCCGACGCGGATTGGATGGATGTTCGGATCACCGTGCGTTCCTGGCTAGCGCGCTTCGGGCCTAGCGCGAGGACAAGCTTTTCTCGGCGGCCAACCGGCGTGCGGGGCACCACGCCATCGCGTGCCCGTGCTCGTCATCTCGTTGATATATAACGACGTCCGCCGGGATCTGAACGCGTCAATTGAGCACAGCTGCCTGCGGCGGGATAGTATGCAGATAGAACATCCAGTTCCTCCCTCTCCTTCGACCCTCACGCCCGTCAATTGATGCGTACAACCTGAAAACAAAGCCATGTCACCCACGCAGGCCTCTAATTCCCCCCACGGGCCCTCCGGGCTCCGACTTCTCGTCCGCATCCTCGACGAGCTCGGCCTCGTCTCCGTCTGGCGCTCCTCGCGCGACGCCAAGCTGCTCTGCGCGCAGCGCTTCGTGCGCCTATTCGCGTACGGCGGCTCGACGCTGATCCTGGCCTCGTATCTGTCGGTCTTGGGCATCTCCGACGACCGCATCGGGCTCTTCATGACCCTGACGCTGGCGGGCGACGTCGTCATCAGCTTCTTCCTGACGCTCTTCGCGGACGCCATGGGCCGCAAGGCCGTGCTGGCGCTGGGGTCGGCGCTGATGGCCGCCAGCGGGGTCGTGTTTGCGCTGTGCGGGAACTACTGGGTGCTGCTGGCGGCGGCGGTGTTTGGGGTGATCAGTCCGAGGTATACATCCTTTTCTCCCTTTCAAGTGATGCAAGAGTGGTATATACATACGAATTACTTGGTTACAGTGGCAACGAGATCGGCCCCTTCCGCGCCGTCGAGGAGTCGACCCTAGCGCACCTCACCCCCCACGAGCTCCTCAGCGACATCTTCGCCTGGTACTCGCTCATCGGCACCGCGGGTACGGCCTTTGGCATGATGGCCTGCGGATGGGTCGTCAACGCGCTGCAGGCGTTCCGGGGATGGGCCTTTGTCCCGGCCTGCCGCGCCATCTTCTTCGCGTACGCCGCCGTCGGGGGGATCAAGTTTGCGCTGACCCTCGCGCTGAGTCAGCGGGTTGAGGCTACGAAGGAGAAAAAGAAGAAAGATGCGTCGCAGCAGGAGCAGCTTCAGCAGCAGCAGACCTCCGAGACGGAGCCACTGCTGGGCAGCGCCAATGTCGAAGGAGCGCAGGCGCAGAAGAAGCGAAGAATCCCCTTCCTGCCGTCGCTGGAGATGGAGCTGTTGGGGCTGGTGCTGAAACTTTCCGTGCTGTTTGCGCTGGACTCGTTTGCGTCGGGGTTGGCGCCGCTGTATGTCACCCTTAGCCGAACCTGCTACCTACTACGGCAAATTGCATTCTAACGACAGGGGGCAAGATCATGGATAACATACTTCTTCAAGCGCAAGTTCGACCTCCCCGAGGGCAAACTCGGCTCGATCTTCTTCACGACGAGCATCATCTCCTCGGCCTCGATGCTCGTCGCGTCCTCGATCGCTAAGCGGATCGGTAACGTCAAGGCGAGATCCACCCCGATACCCCAATATCTCCCCGATCCTCGAGGGGTAAATATGTATATATATATATATATATATATATGCTAACGAAAGGAACGAAAACAGACAATGGCCTTCACACACCTCCCCTCGGCCCTCTGCCTCGCGC
>JGI26051J44788_1000473_pt1 | contig 22152 bp, 13 predicted proteins | sample HigsolmetaGSP13D_FD_44788 | JGI IMG/M metagenome (IMG submission 44788) | reverse complement strand
AAAAAAAAAAAAAAAAATTATTGATCCACATGTCCTTTGTCGCTGGAGGGACGGTCGACTGCTTCGTGCGATCGTGGAGGAGAAGAGACGGACACAAGGCGGTGGAGCAGGCCGAGCTGGCAACCGTTGGCTGGGAATTTTTCGAGTCGTGCGCGCGTTAAGGTTAAGTACGTTGGGCATGTCACCTGCCCCCGCACACCGCCCGGCGTGTGATTCTGCCGGCCTGGAAGGCAGATAAGGACGGCAGCACTCTTTGTGCCACTTGTCGAGGGATCGCGTAGGCCTGCGACGCAGTCTTGGTCAGCCGGACAGCTGACCGTCGACGACGTCAGCGTGCGGTCAGGACGTGGAGCCCCGGGTGCGTCGATCCGGTTCCGTCAATCGTCCGAGATCGATTAGCCGGAGGGGGATCGCTCTATCGATAACGGAGGCCCGCGGCGCAGGTACCTGTCTGTACTCCGGACACGGCCATGTCCGCCGCCGCCGTGCCTGATCTCGAGCCTGGGCCCGTGTACCTACATGTACCGGTACAAGGCACACAGGTACCCGTCGCACCCGCCTCCCCCTCCTGCTAATGCACGCAGGGTCTGCGGATCACTGACTCGAGCGGGAGAATATCGCATCCTTCTGGGCCAATCGCCGGTGGTCCGTGTCTGCACGACGGCTGCATCTACGATTACCAACCGTATGCACCGGTCTGCTGCCGCTTCGATGCCATGCATCGCGCCGTCTCGAGCGGAGTTGTGTGTGCCCCTCCAAGTCACGAGCCCCTCCAACCCCCCGCTTGTTTTACCTTGCATGCCAGAGCCTGGTTCTTCACGAGCATTCGATGGTCCAGCACTTCCCTGCCCCTCATACGGTCGCTCGCCCGTGTGCCTGGAGGCCTGGATGTGCCTGCTGGCCGTGCCGGCCCCGATCTTTCGCCACTCCCTCCGTTTCTGGATCGTGTTTGGGTGACTGGGATCGGTCGTCGCTGGAATACCCCGCCAACCTAAGGCTCGCAGTCCCCCAAGGTTCTACGGACCCAGTGTGACCGTCCATCCCAGCGACGGATCATACATCATCAAGGTAGAGACCAGGTTTCGGTACCTCAGAGGGACTCCTGTCCCTAAGGGCGGGTCTCTCCTTCACATCAGCGAATGGTCTGCTGGCAAGGCGGAACCCCAGACGTCATCAATTCCAAGATACCGTCATTTGGGCATTCTCCAGGGCCGTCTTGAGCGTCTTCCGTTTGCAGATATAGTCGATCGCAGCGATGTTAGTATCATTACTCTGTTCTCCGCACGAACACGAAACAACCGGTACGAATGTTCAAGGTCTTGATATTGAGATGGGTAATCCAGTTCTCTAGAGGCGAACGCGGCCAACTCCTATTCATTCGAGACGTAGGGAACATTTTCAACAACATGAATCTTCAGTAAATACCGTGTTACAGAGGACCTTTGCGACGGCAGAAGAGCAGGTGTAGCAGCTGTTTTGGTTCCCATATCCGCCTCTAACCTTGAGAGCTGCTCGACGTGCCCGCGTATGCGATGACGACTGCGCGCCATGTCCTTGGAGAAGGCGGAGATTATTAATGACATGCGACAGGCATCCCCCTCCTATCCGTGCTGAGCGCGGAGCTGTCACACCGTTGGGACACCTTCAGATTGCTTGCGGTTGTCCGTGTGTTCCATCGGTGACAGCACAGATGATCTATTCTGCTTCTTCCCCGGGAGATACCATGGTTTTATATGTTTTCTGGGACAGATGGGCGTGGCTAGCCTGGACCGATCTCGACGCGCGACCCGAGCGATGGTCGAGGCATGTACTGTACAGTACTTGCATGTAGGCTTGCATGGTGGAAGTTGTCACAAGCGCCCAGGCACAGGGTTCGCCTCTGGGCTCTACCTGACGGAGCCGGACCCAGACATGGGCTGTCCGGAGAGATGGCCAGTCTGGATGTGCAGAATCGATAACGTCAGAGGGTCCAGTTCGTTTATCGTTAAAGCGGCGGAGCCTGTGTGCTAAGCTCCGTCGTGGGGCAACTCACTTTGGGTGCGATGACGATGGTCAGGCCTCCAGGGCTCCCAGACTCATAGTGTCTTGCTGTGGGGAGGTCAACTGGAGAAACACAGGCGTTCGACGTGGCATGGACGAGGCTCGATGATTCATGAACCGGATCGAGCAGGACGGTCACACTGGCAGCAGCAGCCATCAAGGTTCCTGACAAGCGCCAGTGGGCACGCCGCTCTCGGCCTAGCGTTCCTGATACACAAACCAGCGCCTGCCAGCGCCGCTGCCGGGAGCTCTGCAAAACCCACGGCTCGCCGTCGTGCTACGGCCGTCGACGCCCAACAGGCCACATCCCAGGTGGATAAGAAGAGATGCCTCGTCGCCGTCTCACCCCAGACCGCAACCGCCGTCGTGGTGAGCGTTCATTGCTGCCCTGCCACGCACGCCTGCGACAGTCCCTGTGGTAGCTCGGTTGGCCCGCCCGCAGTGCCTGGGCGAGTGTCTGTTGTCTCCTGGCTTGGCCCGCTTCGCACCGTGTCTGCCAGCCCTGCGCGCTGCCCTGCCCTGCCCCTGCCCGTCCCCTCCCCCTCCTGCCCCTCGCTTCGCCGCCGCCGCCGCCAACCGTCGTTTCCGATAAGCCTCCTCGCTCTCCTGTATCGTCGTCACTGCGTCCTGCCGTCATCCAACCACCCGCCCTCTCTCTCTCCTCTTCCTCCCCTCTTCATCCACTCCTCGTCTTTCCTGCCATCAACCTCTCATCGGTGCAGGGCTCCATATCGGTCCCTGTGCATCCATCTTCTTTTCCCCTTTCCCCCCTAGCGCCCTCGGCCGTTCCCGTCTTCCTCCCGTCAGGCGGCTTTTTTCCGTTTGTGGCTCGGACAGCTTTTGCTGCGGCGCCTGGAACTGGCCCGCGCGGCGACCGACAGAACAACAGATCGATAGAGTTCGGGACGGTGTACTCTCCACGGCCAGAGCTCCCTTCGCTTCGCACGTCACATTCGTCTCGAGGAGAAATGCTCCGGCGCATTTGATCGTCCCTGCATCTCGCCCCGTCAACCTGCTGCCCTTGCTTCGTCGTCATCACCGTGCGCCGTTGTGCTCTCCAGCCTTCTCCTCCATCCCTTCCGAATCTCCCCGCTTCAGGTACCGTGCGGGTTGCTGCAACGGTGTTGTCCGTCGTTGCTGGTACGTCAAGGGCGCTCGCTTTATTTCATTTTCGTCTGGATCGAGGTTCGCGTGCTGACCACATGCCGCCAGTACGCACAGCCCCAAACATCGCGCACTACCCGAGAGCCATTTGAACCAAACAACCACAATCACACTCCACCTCGCTCCTTACGTCCCCAAAGGATCGATATCTTTGCTTGTTCTCGATTCGAGTCCAGCACCAGTGTTACCTGGGGGGATCCCGCCGGATATCACATCGTACTGCGCGGGCGCTCACGCCGTCTGGGTGCAAGTCGCACGATTCTCCGTCGACAGGTCGATCGGAGACGCGGAACTTGGTCGATATCCGAACGCTTGCCTTCTCTACTCGGTCCTTTCGTGACGCAGTCGACATGACTTCCTTCCTACCCGTGAACAATATCCCTCCCTCTCGGGACCATGCGATGGATGAAGCCACCACACCGAAACCCGTCCAACCAAGCCAAACGAGCATACCAGCCGCGCAGGAGAGTTCTACAACCAATGTCAATAAGAACGAAAATGATCCCCAAAGTCCAAGAAGGTCCAACGAAGATTCTTCTCGGGCCGGTGTCTCCCCGAAAACTACCACAACTAGCGCGAGTAGAGAAGGCTCCTCTGTGCAGTCCACCGCATCCGCACCGGATGACAAGGCAATCCATGACTCCGACGGGGATCGCGAGGGTTCAGAAAACGAGAATGAAAATGCGGGTTCGGCCCCTCCTTCGAAGAAGAAGAAGGGACAACGCTTCTTTTGTACGGATTTCCCTCCCTGCAATCTGAGTTTCACGCGGAGCGAACATCTGGCACGACATATCCGAAAACATACCGGAGAACGCCCGTTTCAATGCCACTGCTCGAGACGGTTCTCGCGCCTTGATAACCTGCGGCAGCATGCGCAGACCGTCCACGTCAACGAAGAGATCCCCGGTGATTCACTCGCGGCGACGGGAACGCGGTTCCAGCGTCAAATACGGACCGATAGAGTCAGGCCTCAGGGTCGAGCACGAGCTGGTACTACAGGTAGCCAAGGGACTCATAGCAGAGGCCACAGTAGAAACCTCTCAACTTCGAGTATCGCCTCCACGGCATCGACCTTTAGTCAGACGACTCAAGAAATTCGACGTCGACCTCCACCGCTAATCATGGCGAACGATGGCAATGCCCGGACACGCTTGTCCCTGGACACGATGGGCGATCCTCCAAGCACACCTCCGGGTCAGATTCCGGGCGTCTCAGGCCAATCTCCGAGTGCGTCGCACTATACGCCTTCCAACACCTTCTCTGCCGGGGGTGGAAGCCCCCATTTCGGTTCTCCGATGTCGACTTCATCCCATGCTTCCGGCTTCTGGGATGGCAAGACCGCTGCTCGCCGCCTTTCCGTTCCAACAGCGTCAAATCCTTTTCTGCCGTCGCATGCTAGCACATATCCTCCCCCCTATGTCGGTTCATTCGGCCCATCCAATTCTTCGTTCCCCAGAGGTACCGGTATATATGCGAGCCCCACAAGCTCTACCTACTCCTCTCGGGATGAGCCCAGTCTGAGTGCTGCGGACGCGGAGGTCCGGAGAAGGACCTGGCATCCGTCGTCATTTTCTGGGTTTCCCAGACCCGCGACCAGCGGCCTCAATCAATACCAGACCCCTGATCCCCTCCAGCCGGCATTTGGGTCAAATAATGGAGCAACGGAACAACCAGTGAGACTACCAGGAATCGAGAGCTTCGACAGGGTGATACCACAGCAACGCGCTATAACTCCACCTATTCGTAAGCCAAGTCCCATGCAGATTGATAATCTCAACAGACAACCACCTAGCTTTACGCCTGGATTCGCTTCCCAGGGGCCTCCTGCTGTTCGTCCCCCACCACCCATATCAGGCCCAGGCCATCGGCGGGGCCATCTTTCCTGGGACATATCCCTGCACAACAATCTCACAGGACTTAATCTAAGAGACAGGACTCCCCAAAGGGATGTCCCCCAGTGGAGCCAGCAGAGTACTGGGGAGATCCAGAGCGCTGCTTCCGGTCATTTACCCACATATCAACAGCCCTCAAATCAGGTCACGTCAGCCATGGCCCAGCACGACCGGCGAGAGCATGATGAGAAAGGTCTAGGTCATGAACCAGCTACGCCACTGAGTAAGAGGCACGAGTGGTATAATGGTCCCGTATCTAGCAACGCACCCGGCTCTCAGGTTACTCGTACGTCTCCTGAGGAATCCAGTAGTAGTGAGGGAGTCGCCACGCCATCCACATCATCTCTCGAGTACCATCCAGCCATCGTACATAGCAACGGGTATATCGAGCCGCATCGCCCCCAGCTCTCAGCTGATGTTCCTCAAAGTGTACGCATGATCTCTGGCCCGGAAAGCAGTTGTGAGATTTACTAATCTGACTGCAGGCTTGTGCGCCTCTCCCGCCTCATCCCAATGGCTATCACGCTAATCACGAGCCTGAACGCCGCACCGATTTCTTCTCAAGTTCTGACCGAGGAACCGGCATGGGTCGATTGGAGGCTCTTGTAGCAGTCGCCACGAGTGAGAACAAAGGCGCGACAAGGCTGTTTACTTGAGACCAGACGACGCCTCCTTAGAGGAAGCACGGGTAGCTTGAATCCAAAAGTCACTGTTCGACGAGCTCTGAAGTTCCTGCTGTTGGAGCTGGAAGAGATGTCGTGATTTTGAACCTTCTGGGTATCTAGAACTGGCATTATACGATACAAGACGGAGCCGGTTTTCAATCTCTTAAAAACTTGTTCCTGATACCCCAAGTACCCGGCTTCAAGATTCTTGTCCCGTCCTTCTCGAGTATTACCTACGACTGCGCTTGCTACGGTCTTCTAACGAAGTGACGACTTGATGAATGATGCATAAACAGACGGATTTACTCTTCTGTCGGGTTACTATGCCATGATTTCTTTTTTATGAGTCGTCTCCGGAATATTAGCATTGTTGGGACATTCCGCGTTGGCTCGTTGATTGATGCATCATGATACCCCGGCATTTCTTTCTCTCTACTTCCGCTACGAGGGTCTGGCAGCGCAATCCCCGCTCTTTCCTCCCTCGCTTTCATTATCCCAAGTGACTTCCACCCCCGATTTTTCAGTCTGCGGTTCTGTGTGCGACCGGGTATTTGATTTCGAGAATGTTTTAGTAGAACTCCCGACTGTGCCTGAGGGGTTTTTTTTTGCTTTTTTTCAAATTTTGATTTGTCTCGTTTGGATTGCCTTTGTTTTCCCCTCCGTGTCTGTGATGCCTGCATTCAGAGAATGTGAACGAGTGATGACTATGTCAATGTCTCAGATGCGTGAGATGGTGATAAGTGCGGTTGACGACTGACAGTGGCATTGGCATCTCGTTTCATCAATCTACTGATATTTGGCCTGGTTCCGGCATGCTTTTAACCTGTTTTGCTATGTTATACTTTTGCAATCTGGGAAGACTTCAGCTTTTGGCGAATCTTATGTCATTTGATATGTGCATGTTGTTTGCATCGCCGTTTGGTTATCTAGGGTATCTTCTCTCTTGGGCTTTCCAATGTTTGGTTACTTCTGATTTTGTTTGACACAATCGTTGTCCCTCGTTGCTTCACTGGTGCGTGATGAGCATCACAGAACGAGATAGCTGATAACCAGATCTAAACAGACAGTATTTAAGAGCAGTCATATGTCTTTAACAGGTGCAACCAATGAGGTGGCATATCTTTTTGCGACTCTCTATAGACACGCAAAATGTTGCCCGAGCACATGTCCTGCTCTTTTCATCTGATGACTTCATGGGTACATAAACGCTGCCCCACAACTCGAATTCGATCAACTGCCGAATCAAATGTACCTGCACAGTATACTTTTTGAGAAGTAAGGACGCCGTCCATTCGATGTCCACCGATGGCAGGGCGATGACCGTCCGCTGACGTCGGTCGGCCTGGCCAACTCCACCGCCCGAAGGCGACGCTCCCTGGGAAGTTTCCCATTCAATATCTTTCTCAAGGACAGACGAGAACCTGTGGTCGCAGCAGAGCGTAGGCGGGTGCAGCAGGTTGGATGTATCCCATGTGACAGGGCTGTAGGACTCCACACGTGGTCATCCATTCTTAGCACAGAAGATTACAAGTTGCCTTGCCCACAGGCAGTGCCCTACCGTCACAATCTGGAAAGTACAAGTGCGCGACCGTCTACTCAGACAGAAGAGGCTGGAATTGGAGGACCCCGTCTGCTGGCCGCTAACGTCATAACCCGGTGACTTCCCGAGGGACGATGCACCTCCTTCTCCCATGAATTTAAAGCCGTGGCACCAAGTGCTGAGAGGCGACTCCCTGTCACTTTACGGGGAGAAGATAGACAGACAGCGCGAGGAATCCTTCTGTCTTTCCTGTTCTGGATTCAACTCTTGATAGTAGATACTATCGGTGTCGCTTGCTTGGGCACCTTCTGGTTCATCCATACCTACTATCACTATACAACACGCAACCGCCACCATGGCAGCAAACTTGAAGGCGCGAACACCTCTCTACGTCGGTCTTGGTCTCGCCGGTATGGGTAGCTATTACCTGTACCAGGCCGGAGGAGACCCGAAGACCGCGAAGGACCAGTTGAAGGGTGGGTCTTGGCTACTGCCCATCCAATGTGCACCTATATAGGGGAAATGGTCATGGAAGAGGCGCTGATAGCGAAGTACTGTAGGTGACGCCAACAAGGCACGCGAGAAGATCCCGCGAGGCGGCAAGGCCGAGAAAGCGGGCGAGAGGGTCGGCGTCGAGGCCAACGCTCATATTGACGAGGCTGTAAGTTTTCTTTCTCTTCTTCCCTTGATCGACCTTGTCGTCTAGATCTGTTGATCATTAACCTTGCACTTCCTCAAGGTTGAAAACGCCCGCGACAAGGCGCGCGCAGACGGCGTGATCGGGAATTCCATGCAGACCAGCCTCGACCGGATCGACGAGATCCGCCACGATACGGCCCAGAAGATGGGCACCAGCGTCGACAAGCTGGACCGGAAGATCGAGGACAAGGCGGCCGAGGCGAAAAATACCATCAAGGGGTGGTTCGGGGCCAAGTAACAATAAGATCGACCTTGTATGTGCATGCATTTATGGGATGGAACAAAGCAGCACCGATTGGCATCGTGTTTCCGGATAGATCGGGGATGGATTTTACGATATCGGCACGTTGCTGTGGGCTCGTAGCGAATGATGGATCATAACTGGAATGTCCGTGCCGTTTAGTTGGAATGCTATGCTGTGATTGATTTACTGTTTTGTTTTGATTGTTGAAGGTTCGGGTTCGTCTTCAGCTTCCCTAGGGACAACAAAAAATTTAGCTCCTCTCAAATAACTTCTATTCCGTCTTGTGCCTGTCTTGTACTCCGTGCATGTAGAACAAAAGTTATCGACCAGGAGCTGAGCGGTTCCGGCTAGGTCCCACAGCGGCAGCTTATCAATATAGCCTGTTTAGGGACTAGACGCGTCGTGCGACGCGGAGAGGCGCGTCGAGCTTGGCTAGTGAGCTCCACCGCGTTTGAAAAACAAAACTAGCTAACGAGACGAGACTAGGCTGACGCCGACGTCGACGCCAGAAGTCCAGGGGGATGCAGGTGCCCGCCGACCTTGCCTACCTACCCACCTGACCTAGACAATTGTTGAGTCGATTACACTTTCTATTACGGTACCTCGTTTTTTCTTTTATCGTCCATTGAAGCTTCCCCATATCCTACTCTATGTGCAGCACAGTACCTTCCGTATAAGTTACTATTTATTCTGTCTACCTACCTAGGAGGTAGTCGATACCCGGATCTCTCGATCCCAACAGAAAGAGAAAAAAAGGAGAGCACGAACGAACGGAACGGAACGGAACGGAAACGATATGCCGCGCACCTCGACGAGAAGCCGAACACGCCTTCCTCCTCACCCTCCTCTTCCTCTGCAGCAACAGCAGCAGCAGCAGCAGCAGCAGCAGCAGCGAGGACAGGTCGGCATACAGAGTTTTGCGAGAACGTCCAAGCCGGGGGTTACACCTCCCCCAACTGCAGTCGATGGGAAGGAGAAGGCAGCGCTCGCTCTTCCGGCTTCGCCTTCCAAGAAGCGCAAGTTGAATGAGATTGCCCCTGCGTCTGGTGAGGGTGGAGATTGCGAGAAGGAGAACGAGGAACAGACGCAGCAAGAACAACAACGGCTAGAGGGGGAAGATGCAGATGCAGTAACAGCGACGCCCTCGAAGATACTACGCTTCAGCGACCTGTCCGTCTCGACGCCGCAGAGTAGTAGTAGGAGTAAGAGCAGGAGTAGGAGCGTTCGTCGAAGCCCTTGTTCTTCTTCTTCTTCTTCTCCTACCGTTACACGGACACGGACACAGACACAGACGACGATAACAGCCTTCGCCAAAGCGACAAAGGCAAACCCTCTTTCCCGGTCCCTCCTTCCGACTCTCAGTGAGAAGTCTTCTTCGACCTCGACTACTGCCACCAGTGTCCCTGAGCAATCGGACCAAAGCGACTCTCCATCTCCAACCCCGAACCGTCGTCCACCCTCCTTTTACGACCTGCTGAGCCTCCACCTGTGCTTCCTTAAGGCGCTCGCGCTGCATTTTGCGCACAATGGCCCCTCCACGCCCGCGGATCTCAGGGAGTTCGTACCCAGTGTGGAGCGGATGTGGAAGAAGCGGAAGGTTGTCACGAAGGATCTGCAGCGGCTGATACGGGTGTGGGATGAGCAGGACGAGGAGCCACAGGAGGAAGGGAAGGGGGAGAAGGAGAAGGAGAAGGAAGGGAACACTGCGTCTACGGTGCCGCGGTTCCGGATCGCTAATTACGGTCTTGGGAAGGTGTGTTTGGAGAGGGTCGGAGGACAACAATCTGTGTCAGGCGGTCTGTTCGATGAGAAGGAGCTACAGGGGAGGTTTGAGCGGAAGTTGGAGAGGATGTGGAGGCGTACTGTGGATTCCTCCTCTTCTACTCGAGGGGAAGGGGATGGGAATCAGGTTGATAATTTTGTGGAAAAGATCCCCCTGGCGCCCATCCACGAATCCTTGACCCCGTTCACGTCCTTCCGCAAGGGGCAGCAACGGTTACAGGATCTAAAGGGCGGAGTTATACGACTGAAGACGGCCAAACTTGCAGCGAAGACCGAGGAGGAGAACGATTCAGCGAAGAAGGCTCCCGAAGCGGCCAGCGACCGTCGCAAGGGCCTCTTGGATCGCATCAAGGACAAGCAACTCCGTCAGTCGAAGCTGCCCCCGCCCCCGTCGAAGGAGACGCTTCTTCGCCGCTCCGCTGCGCAACGGGTCGAAGAGGTCGCAGGCGTGCTGGCCATGCTGCGACCCAGCGGCTCCGTCGGGTCCGGGCCGTGGGCCATCGCTGCTGCGCAGAAGAAGCCCTACCGGCTTGAGACCATCATACAGAATGTTAAGGACTCGGTGCGGAATCCGATTTCGGATGAAGAGGTCGAGATCTGCTTGAATATTCTTGCGCAGAAGGAAGTCGCGGGCGACTGGGTGAACCTTGTCACGGTGAACGAGTTGAGGTCGGTCGTATTGAAGTCCGGGAGGGATGCCTCGCCGAAGGAGATTGGGGCGAGGGTTGCGGAGTTGAAGATTGGGTGGGAAGATTGTCCTCCGGGACAGGAGGTGGGGGATGTTAGAACCTGATGTGTGTACATATTGTGCATTGTTTTTGGATGAGGTTTGGTTTGGATACCTCGTGCGTCCAAGGTATGGGCGGAGACCACGGTGTGTTTTAGGATTGTCCTGTATATCTTTTTTTATGTCTATTTATTACGGTCAGCGATAGTGTTTATTCTATCCCCGACAGAGAATAATAGACATGATACGGATGGACCGAAATTCAATATCATATGAGTTGCTATTATTCCGTACACAGTAGATGTGCCTGAGGCCATTAATGAGTTGGCGTGCAGGACGCGTCCTCACGTGACCGTGTCACCCCGATCGCGTCCTCCAAGAGCTACACTGCAGCTTTTACAGACCCGGGAGGCGACAAGACAGCATCTTCGTCCAGGTCACCGACAAGATGTCTTCGCGACCCGAGCTCAAGGTATGTCATTGACCTTTCTTCGTTTTTGCCTTTAAATTAATAATTTACTAATTCTTGTCCTCCAGGTCGACGACGAAGTCGGTTTCATCCGCTTCTTCCGGTCCCTGCCCGCGCCGGACAACAATGACACGGTACGCATCTTCGACCGCGGCGACTGGTACACCGCGCACGGCGCGGACGCCGAGTTCATCGCCCGCACCGTCTACAAGACGACCTCGGTGCTGCGCAACCTGGGCCGAAGCGACACCGGCGGCCTGCCGTCCGTCACCATGAGCGTGACCGTGTTCCGCAACTTCCTCCGCGAGGCCCTGTTCCGGCTCAGCAAGCGCGTCGAGATCTGGGTCTCTGTGGGTGGCGGGAAGGGTCAGTGGAAGCTGAGCAAGCAGGCCAGTCCCGGGAACCTCCAGGACGTGGAGGAGGAGCTGGGCAGCGCCGGCGGCATGGCAATGGATTCGGCGCCCATCATCCTGGCGGTCAAGGTGTCTGCTCGCGCGACGGAGGCTAGGAGTGTTGGAGTCTGCTTTGCGGATGCGAGCGTGCGGGAGCTCGGTGTCAGCGAGTTCCTGGACAATGATGTCTACTCGAACTTTGAGTCGCTCGTCATCCAGCTGGGCGTGAAGGAGTGCTTGATCCAGGCGGACGGCTCCAAGAAGGATGTCGAGCTGGGCAAGCTGCGGGCGATCGCGGACAGCTGCGGGATCGCCATCTCGGAGAGGCCGGCGGCCGACTTTGGGACCAAGGACATCGAGCAGGACCTGACGAGGCTGCTGCGGGACGAGCGTTCCGCGGGAACGCTGCCGCAGACGGAGCTGAAGCTGGCCATGGGCGCAGCGGCCGCGCTGATCAAGTACCTGGGCGTCATGTCCGACCCGACGAATTTCGGCCAGTACCAGCTGTACCAGCACGATCTGTCGCAGTACATGAAGCTCGATGCGTCCGCGCTGAGAGCGCTCAACCTCATGCCTGGTCCGCGGGACGGGTCCAAGAATATGAGTCTGTACGGTCTCCTGAACCACTGCAAGACGCCCGTGGGGAGCCGGTTGCTGGCGCAGTGGCTGAAGCAGCCGCTCATGGACCTGGCGGAGATCGAGAAGAGACAGCAACTGGTCGAGGCCTTTGTCATGAATACGGAGCTGCGGCAGACGATGCAGGAGGAGCATCTCCGGGCCATCCCCGATCTGTACCGCCTGGCGAAGCGGTTTCAACGGGGTCAGGCGAACCTGGAGGATGTGGTACGCGTCTATCAGGTTGCGATTCGCTTGCCGGGCATCATTACCACGCTGGAGAACGTGATGGATGAGCAGTACCAGACGCCCCTGGAGGCGGAGTACACGTCGAAGCTGCGGCATCTGTCGGACAGTCTTGCGAAGCTGGAGGAGATGGTTGAGACGACCGTCGATCTGGATGCTCTGGAGAATCACGAGTTTATCATCAAGCCCGAGTTCGACGACAGTCTCCGGATCATCAGGAAGAAGCTGGACAAGCTCAAGCATGACATGGAGGTCGAGCACCGGAGGGTAGGCAGGGATCTCAACCAGGAAGTCGACAAGAAGCTGTTTTTGGAGAACCACCGCGTCCACGGCTGGTGCTTCAGATTGACCCGCACGGAGGCGGGATGTATCCGCAACAGGAGGGAGTACCAGGAGTGCTCGACGCAGAAGAACGGCGTGTACTTCACGACGTCGACCATGCAGGCTCTGCGGCGGGAGCACGACCAGCTGTCGGACAACTACAACCGCACCCAGACGGGGCTCGTCCACGAAGTCGTCAACGTCGCCGCGTCGTATTGCCCTGTCCTCGAGCAGCTGGCCGGCGTCCTGGCGCATCTCGATGTCATCGTCAGCTTCGCGCATGTGTCGGTCCATGCGCCCACCCCGTATGTGCGTCCCAAGATGCACCCGCGCGGCACTGGAAACACCATTCTCAAGGAAGCCCGTCACCCTTGCATGGAGATGCAGGATGACATCTCCTTCATCACCAACGACGTCCGTCTCATCCGGGACGAATCTTCTTTCCTCATCATCACGGGTCCCAACATGGGCGGTAAATCGACCTATATCCGGCAGATCGGCGTGATCGCGTTGATGGCGCAGACGGGATGCTTCGTGCCCTGCTCGGAGGCCGAGCTGACCATCTTCGACTGCATCCTCGCCCGTGTCGGCGCCAGCGACTCGCAGCTGAAGGGTGTCTCGACCTTCATGGCCGAGATGCTGGAGACGGCGAACATCCTCAAGTCCGCGACGTCTGACTCGCTCATCATCATCGACGAGCTCGGCCGCGGGACGAGCACGTACGACGGCTTCGGCCTGGCCTGGGCCATCTCGGAGCACATAATCACGGAGATCCGATGCTTCGGCCTCTTCGCGACGCACTTCCACGAGCTCACCGCGCTCGCGGACCGGTACCCCAAGTCCGTGAAGAACCTGCACGTGGTGGCCTACATCGGCGACGGGACGGATAAGGACAAGCAGCAGAGCGGCAACGCTGCCGATTCAGAACCGCCGCGGAAGAAGAAACGGGAGGTCACGCTGCTGTACCGCGTCGAGCCCGGCGTCTGCGACCAGTCGTTCGGGATCCACGTCGCTGAGCTCGTGCGCTTCCCGGAGAAAGTGGTCAACATGGCACGGCAGAAAGCCGAGGAGCTTGAAGACTTCACTTCCGCCACGGCGGATAAGCAGGAGAAGGAGAACGGGCTTGCGAAGACTCTGGACGGGTACACGCAGGAAGAGGTCGAGGAGGGCAGCGCCCTGCTCAAGGCCATGCTGCTGAGGTGGAAGGCCGAGGTCGAGGCCCCTGGGAAGAATCTGACTGTCGAGGAGAAAAGGCAGATCATGCGGGATATGGTCATGGCTGATGAGAAGCTACAGGCGAATAAGGTGTTTCGGGGTATAACGGCTTTGTGATGGAAGTTCTTTTTTTTTTCCTCTCAATGATTATCACCTTTCTTTTTCAATTTACGAGTGTCCTAAACAGATGGTCTGGGGTCTTTGTTACTACGATACGAGATGTAATTACTATAATTTATGGGTCAAAACTAGGCATTCACTGCATATCTTATGAGCGATCTTAGATATACCTCCTGTAGTGTTTTTCACCTGTGCAAGTCATCACAGTTCCATGTGAGTGCATAGCTACCCTCTTCATCTGTGATACCCCGATATACTGTAGATCTCAAAGTCACGTGCCAAGACGCCTCCAACCGCCGGCCACCCATCGGCAGGCGATACCCATTCTGGGGGACGCAGCAGGGTCCAGACTCCCGCCCTGATGTCTCTACTGTATTCCGTCTGGAATTCCTTTCTCTATATCTCCCAAGCAAACATAAATCCCAAAGGTCCCCTTCTCCTCCTTTATGCGCCTTGACGCGGCCACCGCTGATCTATGCCCCACACCCTTTCCTGTCCCGCCATTTGATTCCGCGAAGGCAATCGCAACGACGATCGTCGAGTCTTCAGCCGACAGACATCATTTACTGCCAGCTATGCCCGAACGATAGATTGCCTCTAGGTAGCCGGCGAGCGAAACACTGAGACGTATTACGGTCCGCAGAACCTTGGATTTGGATTGTACTTTATACCTTACCTATACCTAATTGATTGATTCATGCACCCGTTTTCTGTCCTCACTCTCGGGATCTTCGTAGCGGGCTACATCACCGCGAGGTGGGACCTGGTTACTCGCCTGTACGAGCTGGCCATCTTCGCGTGGGATCACGGCGTTGTTGTACGTACATACATATCCATATATGCATAATGGAGTTTCTGCACTTGCCGCTTTGCCATTGCGATTGATATGCTGACGGTTCTGTTTTCGCTGTGTATTGTCTGCCCGCAGACTCGGACGGCGAAAGGGTTCGTGCTCCTGTCGTTTTTCTTCTTCCTCCTTATCATACCGATCAATCATATCGCGACAAGAGAGATCAACCTTGTAAGGAACTCTCCTTACCATGGGTGCAGAGGGCGGCATGCTTACTTGTGGGTGTCTGCGTGTGTAGCATCCCCGTTCGCCGTCACAGGGTATATCCGCGCGAGAGCAATTGCGCCGTCGAGGCTCGTTCTGAAAAAGGAAAACAGGGGCGGGGAACCACGGAGGTTAGTGGGAGGAGGAGGAGGAGGATGACAACATGCTCATGAGCGATGGGTTGCTGCGGGTATTTTGGCCGTACGATCTGCCCCGGTCCACGGCGCCCGGAGTGATTGTGGGCTGGAGGAACTCGGAGCTGGATCTGTTCGTGATCAGTGTGCTGGAGGATGTTGAGGTTAGTGGCCTGTCAGCTCTTTCTTCAAATATCATGTGGTCTTACTCTCTCAGAGGCTAATTGCTTCAAATGTAGCCCCGAAATGTGGACAACGCTTTGCGCGCGGGGATCCTGTTCCGCAACAGCCCCCATCCCATCTCGCGGATATTTACCCTCTGCGGGAGGTCACAGATGCATGTGCTGGGCTCGACCAATCCGCGAGAGCCGCCGACGACGTTCAATCCATCGCATCTCTATGTCACGACGAGCCCGCACCTGAAGGTCCCTCGCATCTTCTGTCCGCCGGAGACGGGCATTTCCGTCCAGGTCATCATGTTCGACCGCCCGCATCCGACCCGCATGCAGTACATGTCGTTGACCCCGATATCCTTGGCGTTGGGGGACAAGCCGTCGACTGCGGAGAGGGAGGGGACCGTGCCGGATAGTATTGATGCGGAAGAAGAGAGGGAGAAGGCTCGGTCTGAGAAACTGGTTGAGAAGCTGAAGCTTCACACTGTGGTCAAACATGTCCCCTCGCAGAAAGAGCAGGCGCTTCCCCTCATCTTGAACCAGATCAACTGTGCTTTTGAGATGGGGAAGCTTATAGAGAAGAATAGCGGGTTGATTGGAACGCGGATCAAGAGGAGCCTGAGCGTCGGAGAACGTGTCGTCGAGTCCGCAACGACCATGTGGGATTTTTTCGTTTTTGGCGTTGCCTATGTCTTCTGGCAGTGGATCTGGCCCGTCATCACCAGGGGCTTTGTCATTTGGCTTGTCTGTCACCGTGCGGTCGCTGAGGTTGTGCTGCAAGTGCTTGAGTGGCGTGCTCGTCCTGATGCGGCCGCATTGAAAGATATATCGGCAACGGCTCAGCAGGTGGATATTCGGCTTCAGCAGTTCTGTTACTGGCCCATTCAGTATATCAAGCTGCGGCAGAGGAAGGACAACTGGGAGAGCGTCACCAATAACCATCCCGACTACATTCGATTCTATAACAGCTTGTGGCTTGTCGCCAACGATGTGATTATCGGGATCGCCCTTGGCTCGTATATTATCGACAATGCGCATTCGGTGGCACAGCAGATCAACAATGTCCTTAGCGGCTACACCGTGGAAGGTTTGCAGCGCACGATCTCTTGGCTTATGGATTGGCCGGCGGGCTTGAAGCTGAATAATGAGTTGGCGGCTTTTCTTGGTGATCTTTTCCTTTGGGTTATTGAACACTGGGCAGGTAAGGCGTCTTCCTAGTCGATAGATGAGTATCCCTTCTCTAACATCAAGCAGCCTGCATCGCAAATCTGCAGCCCTACCTTCCTCACGTAATATATGTAATTGGATGCTCCAGCTTCGCCGGCGCAAGCATGCCGATCGCGCTCTTCTCCGACATGCTCTCCGTTCTCACCGTCCACATATACTCCTTTTACATCGCGTCAGCGCGCATCTTCAACTGGCAGCTCACCATCATCATCTCCCTTTTCCACCTGTTCCGGGGCAAGAAACGGAACGTCCTTCGCAATCGAATAGACTCGTGCGACTATGACCTCGACCAACTGCTCCTGGGCACGATCCTGTTCACGGTCCTGTTCTTCCTGCTGCCGACGGTCATCGTGTTCTACCTGACGTTTGCGTCGGCGCGGATGTTGATCATATCGTTGAAGGCGACGCTCGACACCTGTCTGGCTTTTCTGAATCATTTTCCGCTCTTCGCGTTGATGTTGCGGGTTAAGGACTCGAGGCGGTTGCCAGGTAAGTTCGTCGAAATAGGAAATGACTGGATCCCGTTGAGAGAGTTTATTTGCTCACTGAGTTTCAGGCGGCATCCACTTTGAACTACGCGAAGAAATCGACAGGTCGGCATCAGCGACAAATCCAGATGCCCCACCTACTGTCGTATCATACATTCATCTCGAGGTAGGTCTCTTCTAGCCTGCTCATCTGCAGCCCCTGAATTTGGTGCAATGCTAACACTTACATTACCCTCTCATCAGTCTATCCCCCTCTCCCTCCGCGCTATGTTCGATCAGTACTTCCAACTAGCCCACCGGCTCCGGAAACATTACCTCTCCCCACGCGTCATCCTCTGCCTCGTCACCGGCCGCTTTGTTCCTCCCATCCACCGCCGCAACCTGTACAGCATGCAGTACAGCATGCTGCCCGCCCGTCGGGCCGGGATGGCCGAGGTCTGGGCGCAGCTGACGGAGAAGAGTAGCAGCTCAAGTTCGACCACCGCATCGGTCGTAGGGGTCCCCGGTATGGGCAACGGATTACTCAAGGTACCGAATGGGTTTGGGCAGGGAGACAGGAGGCGTCGATGATATATTTCAACTGGCATTTATTAACTACATAGTCTGTCTTTGTACATAGAGGTTAGTTAATCCACCTAGCAATACATAGCATGCTAAAGGCGGTATAATCTTATTGCGTGAATGATCATCTGCTGAGCGTGAAAGCTGCGCACGGACCCTCTCCGTGAAGTATATAGATGAGGATTTGCCCCGAGATAGGTGCTTTCTTTCTTTCTTTCTCTCAGACAGCTTGTCCTCCTGGTCGTCTGGCATTGTATATAAACTGCAGTACCAGCAACAATCCTCTAGATCCATGAATACTTCTACAAGATATAGTTCTACAGGGTGCAGATTGCCACCTCTAACAATCACTCTCTTTCTATATTCACGTCCAGCAACCCATCCAGACTGTGCGGCACCTAGCTTGACATTATTTATTCTACATGGTATCCATCTACTGTCCAAACTTCAGCACCAAAAACAGTTGTCTGGATCTATAATTCCTTCTAGAAGATATTTATTAGACAGATCTAAAAGATAAAGATCGGCATCTCTAGCAAACTGCTTTACTTTGTTTCTCCCTCCTATACAAGAAGAAAAGGACAGCACCCATGCCTTACATCTTTCTTCCATTCCTGCCCTTTCTTTTGGCAAGACTTTGATTGCCGCAGGAATGCATGGCAAGTGGACCGACCGCAGGGCGCAATAAATAAATAATCTTCTTCTTTTACTTTAATACTGTTGATTATCCTGCACATGGGCACAAACTTTGACTAGAGCAGGATTGATCAAAGGTTTCCGGGACCAAGTCTGAAACATGGAACAACCACCAGGACGTCGTCGAAGTCCTGGTGGAAACAAAAATTTGAAGGACGGAGAGCTTGCAAGGGCAGTCGACGACTTCTGCAGATCAATTGATAAGTGGATCGATCGATCGATCTGTCTATCTATTTATCTATAAATACTTCGGCAAGATGTATGGAACTAAGAATACAGTTCTCGTTGCTTTTTCTTTTTCTCCTCCCTCCTAGTAACGCATCCAGACGGCGCGTCGAGCTTGGCTGTTTGATTCTTGTTCAACACATAGTTGTTTATCTGCATATACTTGCTTGCTTTACTGGGCGTTGAGAAAGCTGTCTTATCTTTCAGGGATGAAAACATGAATATGACTATATTACAAGAAACCCTACAGCAGATGGCCTAAATCAGAATCTGGTCTGCAAAAAAAAGACAATGTTAATACTTCTTTTTTTCACTGCCCCAGGGTCTGATCCCATATGGGCAGCACGTCACTGCAGCACGTCACTTTTTATCTGTCCGTCACTGTCCGGCTGTCCGTCACTGAGACAGATTGATCTTCTATGGACATGGTATCTACTTAAATGTGCCTGATCTATTAACCTTTATCTACTATGAGATCACGTCTCAGCTGATATATACTTCTAAATTAGAAGATATAGAGAACTGGCCCATTGTCTGAATAGATGGTCATTGTGTTTCTTTTGTTGTCAGAAAGTTTATGCCCCAGATACCATCCCATCCCTGTCTATATGCTTTGGTCTGTCTGAACCTGAGATCTCATATCATATAATATAATATTATACATATACAAAGAACAAGTGCATGCATACGGACTATGCAAAAAGAGGAGGACTTCAATGTCGGGATCTATTTTTTTCTTTTTTTTAAAAAAAATTCAGAATATAACCTCTCTGCCGGTCTGGTAATGCATTCCTTTCAGAAAACAATGATCTGCTGACAAATCATATAGACGAAGAATTGTCAACACGACGTTCTGTTCTGTTCGGTGTTTTGTTTGAGAGGTCTGCATCCTTGCTCCGAGCACAATCTGCGCCCACCTGGCAGGTCTGCCTGCCTGGAAAGCAGGATACCACTTCAGATAAAAAGTATATAACGGATACACACTGTTCGCCGGGAAAAAAGTGGAAGTTTCCTCTCCTTTTCTTACCCCTTTTCTTTCGGTTGGTCGGTCTCTACACCGGCATGGATGTTTGGATATAATAGGAAGATATATCTATACAATCATTGCTCCGGTGCAATAGAACGGGTTCTGAAGAAACTCGAGGGCATCGTGGGCCTTTCTTTCTTTCCTTATTTCTTTCTTTCCTGTCCGGCTTGCAGCTCTGCTGCTGCTCCTGCCTACTTCCTTTTTATATACATCTTCGTCAGACCGCAGAGCGAGGTGCCCGAACATCGTCCCATATATATATGTGTGCGCGTGTGTCTGGTTTATGGCTTATGCCTCAGTCTATCAGAAAGAAAGAACTTATTGCTCGAATATATATATATATTAGTAGGGACAATTTGTCCTCTTACCTTTCCTGCCTCTACAAAGCACTGGCGTTCGGGAACAGAAACCAGTTTTGAAGCGCTGTGCAGGACAAATATATCTCTCTCTTTCTTGACAAGGGCACTTGTTTTTTTCAAAATTGTCCTTGCGTGTCCTCTTTCAGTCTCTGGACCGGCCAGGCATATATGTATGTATGAACTGGTTTATATACCACAGATCCCATCCATGATTCTCCACAATGGCAAACATTCTCACCCGCACACACTGTGGAGTCTTCAATCCTCCGAGGATGGGGAGAATTTGATATGCATTGTGTCTGGTAGAGACTTGGTGGAATGAATGGAACAGAACATTCAAGTCTCGGATACACACACAATGGAGCATAAGGGGGATATATATATATATACGAAGCTCAAGAGCTTTGCCGTTTCTACACCCTTCTTTATGTTCCTCAGCGCAAAGTCAAAGGATAAATTCTGCACTGCGGTCTGGCGCGCCATGGGACGCCTGGGCAGGCCTCCTTACTATATAATACCAATTCTTTATACCTTTATCTATTAAAGACCTTGAAGGGAGGTATAACGTAACCCACAAGCGAGCCGCTCACCCAACCGAACCGCTCACCCGCCCACCCGCGCGAATACTATACAGAAATCGATCAAATTCAACGCGCCACCATGCCACCAAAAGCGCGTATAAATTCGAAAAATTCAGCTCATCAGGAGGGGCGAATCCTATTGGCTATATCTGCCATAAAAAATCATGAGAATCCGCTGAGTATTCGCAAAGCAGCGCGTCTTTATGATGTTCCTTTCTCTACTCTAAAGGACCGACTCCACGGCACTGTTGCCAGGACCAATATACGTGCCAATGGGCATAAATTGACTGATACTGAAGAGGATACACTTCTACAATGGATATTGTCCCTGGATCAGCGTGGAGCAGCTCCTCGGCCAGCCTCTATACAGGATATGGCCAATATTCTTCTTTCTGAGCGCAGTCCATCCAATATTCAATGTCATGTTGGCAAGAATTGGGTCTACAACTTTATCAAGCGCCATAAAGACCTAAAAACGCGATATTCACGAAGATATAACTATGAGCGTGCCAAGTGCGAGGATCTGAAGGTCATCCGTGAATGGTTTGAGTGTGTACAAACCGCTATTCAACAATACGGAATCCTTGATGATGATATCTACAATTTTGATGAGACAGGCTTTGCAATGGGCTTGATTGCCACTGCAAAGGTAGTCACTAGAGCAGAGACATCTGGTCGTCCACCTCTTTTACAGCCTGGGAATCGGGAATGGGTAACAGTTATTGAATCAGTCAATTCAGCAGGATGGGCACTACCACCTTGTATCATTTTCAAAGGGAAGGCTCAACTCCAGGCCTGGTATGAGAATGACACCTTGCCGCATGACTGGAGGATTGAGATCAGTCCTAATGGGTGGACTACAGATGAGATTGGCATGTCATGGCTTCAAAATCTGTTTATTCCATATACAAATAATCGGACAAAGGGAAAATATCGGATGCTGGTCCTTGATGGGCATGGAAGCCATCTAACACCTCAATTTGATCGCGCCTGCGCCCAAAATCATATTATACCAATTTGCATGCCACCCCATTCATCTCATCTCCTGCAGCCTCTTGATGTCGGCTGTTTTGCTGTTCTAAAGCGCACATATGGCCGCTTAGTCGAGGATAATATGCGACTTGGCATCAATCATATTGACAAGCTAGATTTCCTCACAGCCTATCCCAAAGCTCGTACAGAAGCCTTCAAATCAGAGAATATCAAAAACGGCTTTGCAGCAGCCGGATTGGTGCCATTCTGCCCAGATCGGGTGCTTATACAGCTCAATATACAGCTCAAGACCCCTACACCCCCTGGAAGCCGTGCTGGCAGTATCCTGACCAATTGGGTGCCAGAGACACCTCATAATATTCTTGAATTACAGCATCAGGCGACTACAATCAAGGCCTTACTCAAACAGCGCATGCAGAGCCCACCAAGCCCTACAAATGCTGCTCTGGATCAGCTTATCAAGGGCTGTCAGTTGGCCATGAATAATGCTGCCATCCTTGCAA
>JGI26051J44788_1000455_pt1 | contig 22763 bp, 19 predicted proteins | sample HigsolmetaGSP13D_FD_44788 | JGI IMG/M metagenome (IMG submission 44788) | reverse complement strand
GGGGGGGGGGTCATTGTGATTTTTTTTCTCCCTACAGAGATAATCATTTGCGTTTCTGTAAGATCGAATGGTCTTCAACCGAATCAAGGTTGCTGTGCTTGCACGGTAGGTAAGGTAGAAAATAATTAACATTCTCGAACATCACAATGGAAAGACCCTTGTTCCTGATGAAATATTAAATACGAAAATAGACTCGCAACACGCCCATCCCCCAAACAAGACAGACCTGTCCTGTCGGACACGTTGAGTTTCCAATCCGCCTCATCTGGCACCTCCAAGATAATATAATAACGACAGGCAGGCATCAGCGCGCACATCCAACCCAGTCTGTTACGATGTTGACCGCCGAGCCGACGACATAGCTGAGCGTAATGATCTTCCTTCTCGAGCGAGATGCACCTTTGGCGCCCGCGATCGTCTTGAGACGTCCCAGAGAGAGGGCGGGCATGGGCCGGCACGTGGTGAGGACTCCATGACGCAATGGCACGGGGGTGATCCGGATCAGCGAGATCCAGAAGCTGATGGCTTTGATGGGAGCGGTGCTTGTGACGCAGAAGATCTGCCACGTTATCAGCATAGAGATATCCGAAGTAGAAGGACTGTACGTATTAATGGGGGCCGGTCTATGATAGATTGTTAGAGATGTATAGTATAGGTAAGTATGGATATGCCACATACAAAGATCCCATCCTTCATCTCGGCTGCAGACGCACCGTAGTTACTATGGACGCCTACTCCGTCGACAGCTCCCAATGTCGACATTATCACTGTGATGATAAATAATACCTGTTAAAAATAGACCTTTTTTTCGAACGGTTGAAACAACTTCAACCTCAACTTAAAATACTTACAAGTCCAAAGAGCATCTATCTAGATAGTCATCCGCGCCCACTGTCTTTCTCGAGATCCGAACATTGGCTCCGCAGGGCCAGCGCGATGCGTGATATCATGAGCAGAACGTAGCTGACTGCTACCAGAAACGGAGAGAATAAAGAGTTTAATTTTGAACTTTGAACTGCAAGCTATGAACTTTACATTAAGGGGCAAAGTCAGTCGGCCACGACCTCAATTGACTATCTCAGGAACCAGCAAGCAAACACTACTCCGTAGAGATGTTTGGACGTGCTTTAGGCATCGCAATGCTCTATATTGATTCTGTCAGCGGGCCCCAGCATAGGTGCCCCAGTATGCCACATGAGCTGCTTGCTACTTATGTTCCGGCGAACAGCGGGGATCTACTCTACTAGCAGATAGATAGGTCCTCCGTGCTTAATCTCGGATATTCTGCTGGAGTGCACGAGATCTTCCGGAACAAGCTCAGGATGAGGAAGAAAGAACGAGTCCGATATCAAAACATTATCTGCAATGCCTGACCAGTTCTTTTTATAGTCAATGAGCCGATGAAAAGAAGGAAAAAAAAAAGGAAGTGCGTTTTGCTCTTAGAATATATATTGTACAAGGCGCATACCTAATATGGGTATGACATGTCAAGGCGGATTGAAGACTGTCAGATAGTAATGTACTTTCTGTATTAAGCTTTCTAGAAAGTCCTCCTTCCAGACTGGAATAGACTACTTGTATGTAGGTTTAAATTTCACCCTATTGCCACCTACCATTATCTCGTCGAGCGAAATGGCCTAAATTTTGCGGCGTAGTAAAGCCAAGGATGCTAGGAATCCAGCTAAACCGCGGCGGTTTCATGTCAAGATTACTTTTGTTGAGCGACAGCATCGCAACGGAAACGAGTAATTGACTACTCCGTAATATAAAGAGCCGTTGTACATAGATTACGTTAACATGTTTCTTTCGAATCTGATATATTCTGCCTTTTTTTCTCTTTTGCGATCTCTTATGTGGGTAGAAGCAAATAACTGCTTTATTCATATCTAATGTTGATACAGGGGTTTTAGGAGACGGAACCGGGAAAAATAATGTTGCATGAAGCACTTTACTACTCTGTACTTTTGATACAGTGCATATCAGTAGCATGGCGCGAGCTAAGATTGCGAAGTGGATCGAGTGCCGCTGTATTCGTGTCGTTTATAAATTCTCTAATAGTAGGCATTGCTCGGCTGGGAAATATATTTGTAACGACAGGCCCAATTGACTAGGCCGGAGGGTCGCTGGGTTTATCTTGAAGACAGAAAACAAGGGGGTGAGCGATATGAAGTAGGCCTGGGTTACTAGCAGCTATATACTGTTGGATTGCTATGTGAGTCGACCACGAGGGCCGGGATCTATCTGAAAGGAGCGTCATTATATACATGGTGAAATCCTGGGGTCATGATCAATACGATCGCTATGATCAGTGTGATCAACATGATCGCGAGTAGTCACGTGGTGATCAGTCCTTCAGATTAAAGCGGTCCCGTTGCCAAGCTGTGATGACTTGGCGGCGCTCTGTAACAATATTGATTGAATCTGACGACTCCGCGAAATACTACTGCTTTATCGTGTCACTTGGACATTGCTTCTGCCTCCTCAATCGTATCTGATATTAGTTGCAACTTGCATATTAGCAACCATGAGCCGTGCATCCCCTGTTTCCCTTTCTGGCCAACTGAGCCCTGAAGACTGTGCCAAACCAGTCTCGGGCGCCTCCCTGAGGGGCAAGAGCGTTTTGATAACGGGCGGTGCCTCCGGGATGGGTGCTGGAATTGCTGCCAGATTCGCTGAGAAAGGGTGAGAACATAAGCAGCTATATTTCCACAGGGAATGTGGTTGAGCATGATGGCTGATCGTATCGTAAACAAACAGGGCATATGTCACGATAGCAGATATCAATGAGAAGCTCGGGAAATCCTACAGCGAGGAACTGCAGGCAGAAGGCCTACAGTAAAGCCTAAGCATTCATTCTTGATCCATTAAGTTTTTCTCTGATCCAGATTCAAAGTGTTCAATTCATCGCGACGGATGTGACATCCTGGACTTCGCAGGTTGCCGCGTTCAAGGCTGCCATTGCCTTCTCGCGTCGCACTCTGCCATCGACATCGTCGTCGCAGCCGCCGGGGTGTTTGGCATCCCATTCCTGGAGCCCGACGAGCCCCCCGTGTCTCTGGAGAGCGACCCGCCAGCACCGAACATGGTAGCCCTGGAGGTCAACACCATCGGTGCATACTACACTGCCAAGCTGGCAGAGCGGTACTTTGCTCTTCCTCCTTCTTCTACTTCTACTTTGTGTCCCGATCCCAAGTCCCTGATCTTCATCGCTTCGGTGGCTGCGTACTTTGACATCCCCATCATGAGCAGCTACTCGGCCTCCAAGTACGCCATGCGTGGCCTGTTCCGCAGCATTCGCTCCATCTTTGCGCAGCGTGGCTTCCGCGTGAACCTCCTCGCGCCGTGGATTATGGACACGCCGCTCGCGGTGGACTGGATCAAGATGTTCAAGGCAGTTGGCGCTCCGGTTGGAGACGTGGAAGATGTGTACACCGCTGCGATGAGACTCGCGGATGACCCAACCGTCAATGGTTAGTACAGTGTACCTCTTTTCTTCGTTGCCAAACTGATACATTTGCTGACGTTCTCCTTTAGGCCGTGCCTTTGCGATTGGCTCAAAGAGAATCCTCGACTTGGGTGATGACCTCGAAGGCGAAGATGCGGGAAAGGCCATGCATGGATTCTACGAAACAGAAATACCTGGCCGGAGCAAGCTGGAGAAAGAAATGCTGCGATATCTGGGATTTTGAAGACATGCATCTAATCTGAAGAACACTCTGCACTACTACCTTTGACCTAATCAGAGAGAAATACCAAATACCAGTTCTGATCGCGATTTAGCGGCCATTTCCCCTTATTGTAGTAGAGTGGTATTTTTCTCTGGCACTACCTAACTAGACGGACCAATTTCTACTCTCCAGCCACGGCTCATGCGCCTTCTTCTGGCGCTTCCACTCCTTTCTGAGTTTCTTGCTTCGACTTTTGGCGATAGGGTTTATCTTCCTCCTTTCAAGTCTCTCTAACATTAATCTATCCCCTTTCTGTTGTCTTTCTTTAGCTCGTTGTGCCCGCTTTTCACGAACTCGGAGTAATTCCTTGGTAACGGGGCGGATTAGAGCGGTTCATTACTATTGTCCCGGGCCTCGAGGTAAATGCCAAGGTTGGAAAGATCAATATCGCGGACGCGATCGCAGAGGGATAGGAGCTCTTTGGAGATATTTGGAGATTCTTCGGGCCTGAGTGAGGATACTCTGGCTTGGAAGTCGGAAAGAGCATCTGCGTAGAGCCTGGATGCGTCGGAAATAGCTCGTTCTAACGGTTGAACTGGCATCGACTATATCTTTCAGCATGTTCGAAATAATTTGACTGCCTGATTTTGCCAGCTTCCGCAGCGAGTCACGCATTGCGGAGAGCGGATACAAGAACGGTCTAGCAGGCTCGGGGATATCAATACCGGACCAGCCAATTTCTGGGCTGTCAGCAGAGGCTGCACCATTTTAGACCTAAGATATTGACCATTGATGTTACCCATCTTGTAACAGGTTCGATGGTCCTTTGGGTTTAATGTTTTGATTTGTCAAGAGTGTTAACAGTGGAAATCATGATATGGTATTCATTACTCCTGGAGTATCGAAGGAATCTCAGAGGCATTCGTAGCTCTTATCTTGTGCAGACCTGAGAGCAGCTGCAAGAGAATTGCCTTGAGTTGGAATTGCGCCTTTGACAGAAGACACATGCTCGTGAGCCGTGGGGTCCTTCACCTTCAGGAAGAAATTATTTACTTTTTCCTCCCATGCCTTCCCGCCAGCCGCCGAGCAAGAAGACAATTCTGAGGCTTCTGGGCGTCCAATCACGTCTGCCTAGAGCCTCCCTGATGGTAGTAACGTTTTTGAGGGATTTCGACGTCTTTGATAGGTGGCCCATGTATAAAAAGTAGTTCACCCACTGCTGACGATTCTCATTCCAGCGGGCTTCACTCTGAGCAAGCTCGTTATCATAGTGTGGAAATGCAAGATCAATACCTCCAGAATGGATATCTATCTGGCTCCCCAACCTGCTGGACGCCATTGCCGAGCGTTCAATGTACCAACCAGGTCTTCCCTGACCCCATGGGCTCGACCAGCTTGGTTCGCCAGGCTGCGATGCCTTCGGGAGGGCAAAATCATCACGGGAGCGCTTTTCTATTGCCTTGGTCAAAGCCCCTTCGCCATCTCTTTGAAGTCGTTGATTGTTTCGATTCCATGGTTCTATCCTTGCATAATGATTTCCTGCAGTTTCAAAGGCTTTTGATATCAAAGTAAACAGAGCCATCAGAGGTGATATAGCCAAATTTGTTTTCAACAATTATCTTGACAAAATCTACAATTTCTGGTACATATTCTGCGACACGAGTCACCTCATCTAGTCAAGCACATTTAGATCACGAAGATCCTGCATGAACCGATCTTCATATTTCTTTGTCAACTTCGTGAATGTTGAATACTCATCTCCACCAATGGTTGATCCTTCTAGGCCGTCAAGGTAGGGGAGAAAGATGTCCTGGGTAGCAGAGTAAAAATTCTCGCTGGGGACTATTCTTTTCTAGAAATGACAAAAATGTCCATATTAGGCACTGCGTAATTAGTATATTCTGGTTTTCGCCGAGATCATATAAGGAAGAAGAATCGTCATATGGTACATTTCATCCGATGCTTGGCGCTTTTTGTAGTGAAATTGATGGATATATATATATATATATATATATAACTATATGAATATGAGCATAGCCTGCTCGAGCATAGTGATAAAAGGTGTCAAAATGTATAGGTGCACTAGAGCATGAGCCCACGAAACACGAAAAAGAAATTCAGGCTAATACTCTCTGTCAAATATCCACATTAGCACCCTACCCCTGTCTGACTATGTGCAGCTATTCACATACAATAAGATAGGTATGCAGACCTCTGCATATATAAATTCTGACAAAGCGAGCAGATGGTGGATGCCAAGTTTAAGATTCATGAGGTAGACGTTCTGAGAACCTTGTAGGTATCTAGTACCTATCTACAATGTAGCGGTACGTCCAGGCAGATAGCACATCATCTGCGATCCTTCCATGCGATATTTAAGGAGATACATTACTGTTCTCGGTAACGTAGCTGCTCCCTGCTCACCTGAAATCGACCTCTTCATGTACGATAGATGCATTTTAGTATATCTGAGCATAGATATCGTCGGGGGCACCATCGTTAGATGCATAAATGACACGATGCCTCGGCTTCAACTTCCAGCGGAACAAAGACACGGCAGTTACTTTGTACAGTACATGCTGAATGAGATACAAAGTGCAGTGCATAGAAGTACCTACCTTGTACTGCCCAGATGCTTACATAGGTACCTTCGTATTCGGTACGCAGTCAATAGTTAATTATCAAGCACCTAGTCCTACTTAACCGGGAACCAATATTCAATGAGGCTCAAAAGTTAACATCGGAGAGGTCCGCGGATCCGCGGAGTTTGGAGTTTGTCATCCCCGGAATTCGGGGAATGTCGCCAATCTCAAGCCCGGTCCACCGAGCGACGCAACAAAGGTTGGGGGCCCAAAAATATCGCTGACTTCGCACTCTCGGTCACGTTCGGTCTGATCTGAGGGTCTGACCGTCTGATCCTAAGTAAGCGGGGGAAGGGAAGGCGAGGCTGACTTCGGCAATCCGCAGTGGAGCTGAAACCCTGCTCATGAGGAGGCTTATCATTTTCCGCAATCCGCGCCATGGTTGTTGAAGGATGGGACGGGTTTGAGATCACCCTTGCTGCCCAGCCCCCTCCGGTGGGCCTATACAAGCTTTTTGCTAACAACGCACCTAAAACAGCTTTACATGCGGCGGACAGTGCGACTCGGAGCTTATTGGTCGGGTCGTTTAAGTAGACTCCCAGCGTTGACAGCTAATAATGTACGGACCTTTTGAAACCATTACATTGGAAGTGGAGTCATACTCCGTAGTCTGCGACCGTGCGAAAAAGGAGCCTCAGAGCCTCAGAGAGCCTCAGAGGCGTAGCGGAAGACGCTCAGGAAAGCCAAGTCGTATCGCTTTCTCCTCCAAGTCCAAGCCTTCTTCACTGCCCCACTACTACGACTACCAACGACGTTGATAATGATACTGTCGTGACAACATGTCATAGACAGCCTCGCTTAGCAATTACTACTTACATACTACCTACCCCGCTACACCGGTGCCTAATGCAGAAAGGAGGTAACCCTGCCTCAGATGAATACAGTTAAGCAACCAACAGATCCAAGACATATCTGTATGGACAGTTTAATACAAAAAGCGGAACCTAATCTGCAGAGATAAATAGATATCCTTGTTATGCTGCACATATGATATACAGTACTGCGTCAAGACCCCCCGCTTCCTCCTATCGACTTCCCCCTCCCCCGCAGTAGATTACCTAATGTATGCTATCTAACTAAATAAGCTATCATTTCGTGCCGCTACCGCCCGGGCGGCCCCGTCAGTTATTTGAAAAAAGTGATCGTCCACTGATCGCTGGGCCTCGACTGCGAGGACGCATACTACGAGTTGGTCGTAGCTACTAGGTGGCTAGCTAAAATTTGTCCGCGTTACGCGATCCCGATGACGCAGATTGGAATGGGAAAACGCAATCAATATACCGGAAAAAGCACTAAAATACAACAGTTCAAGGAAAGCAACTTGCGGTACAGACGACCTGCCAGGGTCAAATCCATCCGTGGGCATTATTAAATATTATGAATTAGAGGTATGGATAGCCCTTGGTACATTATTAATAATGAAGTAAGTAGGTACGACGTACACCTATACTTCACAACATACCTAGATGGGTTAATGACATGGGGACGGGAGGCTGTGAAGTGCTGCTCATGTCGGCAAAATGCAAGGTGACGGGTTATGCTGGGTTTTACCGTGTGCCCGACATGTTCAGACTTCAGAGAGAGAAAGGGCGCTATGCATCAAGCTTCAATTTGACAGCTGCTAGGTGATCGACGGGGTCTCGTCCGCCTGTCTGCCTTGCCCGTGGGCCCGGTCTCGCGCATCATGGTACTTCCCTGTCCTTCTAGCCTCATGTAGCTATTGCCAAGTTGGGTTCGAAAGGGGCTGCGACGCCCGTCATGAGGAGACGCCGGCAGGGATTCCAATCCTGCCACGTGGAGTGGGTTGTGCGCCGCCGCGCACCTTTCTAATTCTGCAAAGAAGAGCCGGAGCGGCCCCATCGCACAAGAAAAGCTTCCAACACATGCAGCACCCGGAATGATGGTCGCGGGTTGAATCCCCCCGAGGGTTAAGTACGTTGGCGTTGGCAGTCACGGAGTACCGTAGTGCGCATGCCGCCCCGCAGAAGGATTATTGATCCTGCTGATAGGTAACACGGCACTGGAGCGGTCGTTGTTAGCAGTATTCGCAGATCCCCCAAACGTGAGTGGAAGGTCAGGGGACTGACTAATGCAGCTTTCGGGCACAGAATGTCTCCGACATTCGACTCAGGCTGAATGTTGGAGCTTCCACCCTGGACACTGTTCCCAGGGAAGGGGAGGAAGTACTAATAGAAGTCAGAAACGTAAATCCAGAGATATTATTGTTTAAGCATTTCCTAACCCTAAACCGGCGACTCTGAATTAGGGGTATGTAACAATAATCTGTGACATAGCCATCATCAGCCGCAAGGCGATAAGTAGAGATACATGCGCTTCGGCCCGCGCGAATGCGCCCCAGAACGTTAAAAAAATACCAGTAGCAGAATTAAACCAAACCCGTAGAATGCACGAAAAGACGCAACACTGCCACGACTCAACGTGAAGCGCGCTTCTTGTGGATACGCCGGACATGATCCTTCATGTTATCGACCCGACTAAAAACGCGGCTGCAACCTTCCCACTCACAGTGGACCCCGGGGTTGTGCTTCGCCTCGTGCCGTGCACGATCTTTCTTGCTGGAGAAGCCTCCTTCGGTCGCCTGCGGACAGCCTTCGTAGCGACAGAAGAGATGTTTTCTGTGCCGGTTGAAGTGTTTGCGAAGGTCGCAACCTCGCGTGAAGACTGCTTGCGATGAGCAGCCTGGGTAGGCACAGCGCCAAGTCCCGTCAGGGTTTTGGAAGCCGTAGTTGGTAAGATCGTTCGGATTTGGGGAGCAGGATCGCGACGAGCACGAGGTTGGAATCCGAGGGCTGTCAGGACTGAGAAATCCGACGGACGGGGTGGCATTATCAATAAAAGGCACCTCCGGCAGCAGGTCGTGGAATGACGGTGATGTGGAATAGCTGTTTCCCATGGGATCGGGGTAGATTGGAAGCGACATCCACTGATCATTAGGAATACAGCTTCCCGAGACGTCATATGAACATATCAGATCATTCGTAAAAGAAATCGTGGCAGGCGTGAAAGTTTGTTGAGTTGTGGCGGGCAAAAGAACATTGCCGGTATCCTCGTTGTCGTGTCCAAGGGTCCTCTCAGCCTCGTATGAGAAAAAATGCGACATGTTGATGTGTGAAGATTTGAGACCACTGGAGAGGAAGCGTAGACAAGTGGTATCGTTGCAGGGACGTTGATGAGGAAGTGAGGATGGTAGAAGCATTGAACGACGGTGCAGCAATGGAGCGGAAGGAGCTTTTGATACAGAGAGGTGTATCCAGGTGGAAATGGATCGTGTCAAAGCTCGAAGTTGTTAAGGAAGATCATTGGGAAGAACTTCGTCATCGTAAGCTGCTATATAGTCTTCGAGGGATAAGAATAGTGTGCTCGGATGGTTTGTGAAAAGGGCCGAGGGGCTGTTAGCGGGTGGACGAATGATAGGGAAGAACAGGGATAACAGGGGCGTTCGTAAGGCTTAGTTCCATCGGACTTACAGCTCCCAGCTCCAGGTCCTGGGGATCGTCGTCCGCAAGGTCAGATGCGGCTGTGTTAGACATTTTTTGGGCTGATTGATGGCACAACCGTCTCCTGAAGAGCGGACTGGTCGATGTTTCAGGTACTGCCTAATCGTTATGAACCTGTTTCGGTGAACTTGCTGGTATCTCCAGATTTCCGCAATTTATGTCCGAATCGCTGGTAACCTCATTGTTTCTCAAATATGATAGTAGACAGTCACAACCATCGCTACAGCGAGAATTCAAGGCTCTCAACTTGAGAGTGTGAGATCTCTATGTAGAGCTGTGAAATATCAACGGAGTCTCTATGGGCGGGTTGCAGAGACTTTGCAAGAACAGAGTGTCATGCATACAGCATGATTCCAGAACACCAGTGTGATACGCATACATACATAAACACGACCTTCTGCGTCACTAATTGTATGGCGTAGAGCATGCTCGGTAGTAGCATTGAATCCGTTCTCAAAAGTCCTCAGGCCCTGTTCAAGATAATTCGAATAGACATGTCCACCACCACTATTGCTTTGAAATGGAACTTCTGAGTCAGAAAATGGAAAGTCTTGACGGATCACGCAGGGATGTTTGTTCCTAGACAGACTGACTGTCAAGTTCACAATGTCGCAAAGGCGCTGAAGGGCCAAAACGAGTGAGAATAAGAGTTGCTTTCGCATCGTCTGCTATGTCAGTGCCTCTCTTCCACATGTAAAGAAGATTTCAGGTCGGATCAGACAGCTGTGTCTAATGTGAGTCTTGTTGGACCTAACGTAGAGCTGAAGGTGCGAAGACATGAAATTCCGCGAGGATTGCTCAGAAGTGCGACTGCTTTTCGGCCAATCGAGTGATCAGAACACTCTTACCAGGTGGACAAAGGACTTTACTGGCCACCATAAACTGGATATCAAAGTTAGTCAGGGATTTCGGCCAACAAGTTAGCGCGTCAGACATGAGATCATAGCTGGGATCGGGGAGACAATGCAGTCATGTAAGTGACCACATGTGCTGAACCCGCCCAATGAATGCAGAAGAGTCTCAGCCCTATATGCATCGGAGGAACAACTGTCGAAATAAACATGTTACGTTGCAACGCATAGAGGTAGGAACCCGGGGGAACTGGTCAAGAAGACTCGGGTTATCCTGCTCACTTCACCATCATTTTCAGCAGCGAATCCAGGACACCTGAGCGTCTCAGCCACTCTCCGTCCAGCGGACAGCAAGGTTACCCGGGTCACACTGCCAAAACACGGTCCATCCAGAGGGGCCAATCCGAACTTTGCGGACGGCAAAAGTGCCGTGATCAATGTGCCCTATCCCAGGCGGTAGAGGCCAGTAGCTGAGCAATTGAGCATAAAACAGACAGGGAGTGCATAGACATATCGAAAGACGGAAGAAAAGAGACGCCCACGACACTGTCTCTCTTCTTCACCGTCTGGAGGGCTTATGTACAGAGCATGGGCGATGGGTTAAGGCCCCCCGCGTCCGGCCACGACTGACCCAACCGGGACCGTCCTTTTCCCGAACCGGAAAGGTGGCTGGGCCGGCTCCGACGACCTGCCAACCAGCTCGAGGCACCGTCCGCCAAGGCCCGAGTTCGCCGAGCGCTCCGCAACTGTGGGATGGTCGTTTGCAGTCGCATCGATGGGTTACCTGCCAATGTTGGTAGTATCTCCCTGTCAATATCCCGCGCATCACCCTCTGCCAAATGGCGGTGTCGCTCAAAGGCTTGATCTTATAGGCACAGTCCCTATGCAGGAGACATTTGTCGACATAGGACCCGCAAGTCGTCCCAAATCGAAGCACTATCGAACGCGCTCTACGCGCTCTAATGACAACGCCAGGGCAATGATGCTTGCTATCATTACCTGCGCGATCCTTAGATTCTGTTTTTACTCAAGCAGGAAGTAGTCCCGTTTCGGATCGTTATGCTATCATCGATGCCTAATTCCACCCTTTACCCTTGACGAGTCACCGTCATAACTCACACAAATGCTAGTACTGCTATGTGCTGTGCAAAGGACCTAGTGGTATCTTCTCATAGTTACTGCTCTAAAATTGTCAATCATTTGTCTGGTTACATCGAAATCGAAATCAGCTACATACGTTGTTTCCAGGATTGTGACTTCCATGCTTTGCCGACGGCAGACTTTTTGAGCATTGTCGAGACTTGTTTCTCTCGAAGTCCGCACTATATGTGCTGAAGGGTTAAAGACATTGATTCCAGCTTGAGATCTTCTTGAGGATCTGCAGCTCTCAGAATATGACTTCTTTTCTGCCCCTTCATATTTGCAGGCCTCTTATCGCCATTCCCTGGCAATAGGAACCCGGGAATAGTGTAGTGGTTAAGCTAGTGGCCTGGCCAGTGGCTTCCCTCACCGGACCCAAGTCTCGGGTTCGATTTCTACCTTGGTCGAGGTGAAGCGGTTTGATATTAATCAATACCTGCTAACATCCCCATGAAGCCTTGGCGGAGGATCAAGGTAATGAAAATTCCCTGCCCGCCGCAGCATAGGCGGGGGTTTTCGTAGCACCCTTAGTATGGCCCCGGTGGGCCGGGGGTGTGAGCTTTTTGTTTATTTATCCCAGATATCCGGGTCATTGTTTTGTCTCTTGATCTCCTTTTTTTAACATAATGATGTCAGCGAACAGTATGTTCATTCTTAAAATTGCTAGCCACGACAAACAGTCTAGAGCATATCTACCTCCGAATCAGTCTACCTATCAAGTGTACCATTGAGCGTACACGTCTATACTCAAACTCTACCTTCGTCGAGCTCCAGAATTAGACAGCAGCGGTGTGTTCACATTTGGTAGCCCACCGTTATCCTTATCAGAACGAGCATTCCTATACAGGATATAGTGCTGCACGACGAAAAGCACGTCAAAGAGTATGGAGACATTACCCAACAGGAACTTCACTGGATTGCCGGTCACGCCGCTCCAATCATCCTCAAAGCTGGAATCGAGGATCAGCTGCGCAATCGACAGGATACCACCGGTCAAGTCAAGCAAGACTTGCATGATGCTCCAGCCAACGGTAGACTTGCGTTTGTAATTAACCCATGCCTGGGGAACGTATTTGACGACGGTAATGATAAGCTTGACGTAGGACGTTGCGTAGAGCTGTTGGATAGAGTCAGCAATATCTCTAGAAACGTTCATAGCTCTGTGCAATATGGACTTACGACATCGATCCACGCCCAGGACGACGGGTCGTATCCTCCGTCAGGGCTCTTTATGAGGACAATCAAAACGACGATGGCAATGGCCAGCAACGACCCCCAGAACAGACCCGCAACAGGCTTGCTGACGCGCTGGTACCGGGAGACCTTGAATCCCCATATTTTAGGCCAGAACTGCGAGTAGACGATGGCGCTTAGGACCATGGCATGAGCAGCAAAGGCGAGATCATTAAAGCGCACGGTAGGCTCCTGGGACACTGGATGGCGGGCGGCATATTGCTTGCGAATCTCTGGGGAGTAGAGAAAGGCCGCTGTGTACGCTGTGTAGCAGACAAAACCGAGGACATTGATGGTCGGGAAATCAATAGCAAGACCGGCGGTTGAGCGACGTCGGTAGTTGTAGATAGGCTGGGGGTAGAAGGATGCGGACCAGCAGAGCATGCTTGAATGGAAGTATCAGTGAATATGCACGTTCCTTAACAGTCTATCACATCAACGTACTATGTCCAACCTAGAACGCTGTATAAATTCGTTATCAGTCACCTGTAACCTCTCTCAAACACATCACAAGGGGCTGCTTGTGCGTACCGCGAGAGCGCCCTGACAAAGATCTCGGTTTGGGACGTCATGGTAACACAGCTGTCCCTTGATCAGATGCGCTCAAGCGCCCAGACTGGAGAGGAAGAGGGGATCGTGGAGTCTTAAAGCGGGCTCCGCGGTGGAAGCACCATGGCCGGCCGCCAGAGTCGGAGGCACCTGAGTCAGGCGGCAGCGCAACTGATTAGTCTGATTGATATGATTAGATAACGGCACGCGACCCCGTCCGGAGTGTGGTCAAGGCGGCGGGGCGCGTTTCGGCCTCAGGCAGAAAAGCTCTGCTTAGCTTAGTCAGCGGCTCGTTGTCCTGGATATGCGTTGTCGCCCTAAACCCCAAACAGCAAACCGTTGTCGTCGTCGCATCAGCCTCTCTGGTCTCACAGACGACCTGTCCTCCGGCTGAGAACGAGCACTGTCTTGTGTCTCATTTCTGAGGTCCCCTGTATGTTTCCGACATCGTGAAGCTAACTCTTCTTTCTTTGATTTATACAGATTCCTGCTCCTCCCCACCGCGTTCCTTCAACCGCCCTTCCCCGCTTCTATATCTGTCTCTCCGCGGCGCAGTCGCATACCGGCGCTTTCGATAAACATCCGACCTACACAGTCTTTTATCATCTCGAAGTTTCGCATTACATTATCCGGCTAGCTCCACAGAGATATCCTTCGCTGATTCCACCGTCGCATGGTGCATTCTTCGGAGTGGGGGATCTTGAGAGATCTCCTCAGCTGAAGCCGACATTCCTCGACTTTGAAAACAATCGATTGAGTTGAGAATTCGATATACAGGGAACAGTGTCAGAACTGAATTATGTCTCCCAATCCGGAGCTCACCCCACCGGGGAGCAGTACGTATTATTCGGATACAATGTTTGTCGGAGATGGAACGTGGGACTCGCAGCGCAATACCTTCCTTCTCCCCAATTTGATGGGGCTCAATTTCGACACGATGCGATATAATGGTTCGTTTATACGTTAGTTGCGGTTTGCTATTTGCTGCTGATGCGATTCAGGAATGGGCAATCGATTTCGAGAGATGGCTGGCTACCATCCCCTGATCAGAGCCCACGGGGTTATAGCAACCATCGTATTTCTGGGATTTGTTCCTACATCTGTCCTGGTGGTCCGATTTTACTCTCAATGGGACCGGTACTGGGCATTCAAAATCCATGTATGGCTCCAAGTTTTGACATTGCTGTTATCGACGGTTGTATTTGTTCTTGGTTGGTTTGCGGTCGGCCCGAACCGAAGCTGGACAAATCCACATCATGGAATCGGCTTAGCCATCTATGTTATGGTTATTTTTCAGGTGCTCTGGGGATGGATTGTGCATAAGACAGAGAAAGGAAAGCGAAGATTTCATGTTCCACTGAAATTAATGGTAAGCTGGTCGGCATCCAACCATGGATCAATCAGGCTAACTCGCTCCAGGTGCATCGATGGCTAGGCCGTGCCTTAGCCATTCTGGGAATTGTTCAGATCCCATTGGGTCTTACTCTGTACGGTTCGCCAAAGTCGCTGTTCATACTGTATGCGATTGGCGCTTTTATACTTCTAGCTGTCTTCTTCGTCCTGTCTTATCTATATGATCCCCATGAGCGTTATATCAGTTCCGACTACGATAGCCGCGGGAGCTATATTTCTGGACCATCAGTTGTCGAGAGAAGTCGGATCTATGACGACTCGGACTACACGGATGAAAAATACACGGAAGTCTCTGAACACGGCGGTTGGAAAAAGAGGCTACTCGAAATTTGTGCGATTGCCGGTGCCGCAGTCCTAGTGAAAAGGCTTTTTGATAGAAGACGAGAACGAGAGAGCGACACCGAATCTGGACGTTATCGACCCGCGCACACACGGGGTGATAGCGTTACTGAAGAAACCCTGAGCCGGGCCGAAGAAGAACGACCAGCTTCGAGTCATCGCTATCGATCCCCCAGTAGGCCATCGACTCGGGATTCCATGGATTACACTCCTAGCAGCTACTTTACCAATACTCATGTTGATGACAGACGTGGTCATGGTGTTCGAGATGCGATCCTCGGAGCTGGTCCTTTTACAGCTATCAGAAACTTCTTCAGGAGTCGTAGGGAAAGGGAAGAACAACGAGTGGATGAGATACGCCGTCAAGAAATGGAGGAAGAACGGATCGCGAGAGCAAATAGTAAGCGCAAATACTCGGGAGATGAATACTTGCCCCGAAAGACAAGGAGAGCAAGCTCCTATACAGCAACAGACATAACTTCAACCGACGTCACTCGACCTCTTGACCCATCGCACGGCGACTCTGGTCTGTCGAGTGAGCCTGTCGCCTCGGGAGCGATTAATCAGCCTCCTGCAAACATTCCTCCCATTCCGCAAACACACATTGATCCATCGGTCTCGGACGTCCACGCTGGCGGAGATACACATCGGCACCATGATTCTGATGGCGCAGTTGCTGCAGAACTGGCTTTAGCTGCTGCAGGGGCAGCAGCGGCCGCGGCCGCGGCAAGCTCAGTTAGCCATCGTCGTCGTCGCAGCCGCAGCAGACGACGCGATGAGCCTGTCGTATCACCTCCCGTATCTGTCAAGGTCAAAATGCACAATGATGGCAGACATGTCACTCTCAGGCGATTAACGGAAGCGGAGGCGGCCGCGAGCCGCGAAGCGAGGCGCAGAGAGAGGGAGAGAAGGGGTTCTCGGCGCCGCAATACCAGCGTAAGCTCTCTGTCTGGCAACGAAGGTGGCACCGACCGCTGGCGTCGCGTTGAGGAAATGGAACGCCGACAAGCAGAAGAGATCGCGCGAGAACAGCAGGCCGCCGCTGGTGCTCCTTCAGCCGTTCCAGCTTTCTCTGCTCCCTCCGCTGCCCCTTCCGGCAATGTCCCTCCATCCGCAGCTGGTCCTCCAAACTCGAACAACCTCGGCGTTCCACCGCCTCCAGCTCCTTCTAGTTTGCCATACGGGCCTGGGAGCATCACCTCTCCTGGCACGTTCACTGGCACCGAAGCCAGCGGGGACTATGCGAGCAACCGAAGAAGGAGGCGTGCGGAGAGAGCGGCAGCACGCCAGGCAAGACAGCACAGCGTCGAGTTCACTTAAAGCTCATTCAATCCATCTTCCTCTCGTCCACAGTCCCCTTGATACGGGGAACCTGTATGACTTCTATTTTTGCTCTCCTTGCTTGTTGATGATTTTGATTTGTTTTCCCCCACTCGATGCACATGATGTCCTTTCATTGTCAATAATGAATTGGCGGCTGCGTCTTTCGTTTTGCTTTTCTTCTTGTGAAGGTATTGGATCGGCACTCTCAGCTGATGATGACGAAATGGATATGGATAAAAAAATAAGGGATGGATGACCTGGATGACATGAACTTGAATGATGGATTGCGTAATGAGTGAATGACATTACTGATTCCCATGTTCCATATTCCCGTCGTGTATGGTTTGATGAGGTGGCTTTTTTTTCCTGTATATGGTGTTGCTCCATGTCCTCGTCTTGTCATCTCGTTGATGTTTTCGCCCTTTGGATGAAAATTACTCTCTTTATCTAGATATTTCCGTCATACATCATGTCAGTCAATTGAGTGGTTCTCTTGCCCGCTGCTGTTGTTAGTAATCACAAATTATTGTGTCCTGAATGATTCAGGGACCAATCGATATTGCAAACTCATTTAACTGGTCCTATGTTTATATTGAATTCCGTGATGATAAACTGCAATAGACTCGCAACGAGTTACTCTCACCTTACCATAAAAAATATCAAGCATGTTCTCCACTTAAACCCTATCCGCTGGACGGTCCACATGAATACAGGCAATACAATTACCCTCCCTCGTGGCTACACAACAAAGCATTTATGGACCTCCACTCATAACATTCGCCATAAGCTAACCCTATCAACGGGATGATAATTTAACCGCTTTCCGGAAACACGGGAAGACAGTAGGAAATGAAATTCTGTCGCTCAAGCCGTTCTTAATGGTACTCCATCTGAACAAGATTCTCCAATCCTAGCTTGCTTAGTACCCATAAGATGATGCCGACAGTCAAGGACATCATGGCCTTCGCAAGAGTGATAAAATTGGTCCCAATCGCCGAAGACAAGAAGAGCTGAATAGCGGCGGTGACATTCATGGCAACACGGAAGAAAAAGGCCGGCAAGGTAATATTGATCTGCAGAAGGCTCGCTGAGTCGTCCATTGCGAGAGCACTTTTAATCGCCCGCTGCAAGCCGCTGCTCGGAGAAATTTGGCGCCGCGTGTCCTTGGAGGGATCAATAAACATAGTTGACCAGCTGATACGCAGGTTAACTGCAAACCCTGGAGGACCCGAGGGGGATAAAGATAGGTTGGCATGCTTCTTGAACGTGTACACAGAGACACTAATCACGGCGACCTCTTTCATCTGCTTCTTGATGAAACGCTTGGGATCGGAAACCGCGGTGCTCTTTCCGCGAGACTTCGCCGTTGGGCGACCACGTAGGTTGATGTCGACGGCAGCCGAAAGACCGGTTCCCGAATACATCACGCCAGCAGAGCTCCCATCCAAGTCGCCTAGTCCTTTAACCGGCGGGAAGACAGCTAAGGGAATGGAACTTGCGTGGGCCCCTAGCTTATACTTTGGTTTGCTAGGAGTTGGATAAGGAGAGAAACGCTGGTGCTGGTATCGTGGTACCGTGGCAGACTTTCCCCATGTCTTCTTTGCTCCCTTCTCAGGGCTCTGCTGCAGTTCCGACTCTCCTTCGCCACAAGGAAGTGTATGACTCCAAGTGAACTTGCGTGGCGTAGAAGACGGAGAGAATCCAGGACTTTGGGGGATTGCGACAACACGTTCAGTTCTCTCTGCATGTTCATCCTTTTCAGTATCCTCGTTCTTCTCGAGCCTAGCATGCGAAAGGGGAGTGAAGACGCCTTGGCCGGCATCGGGAGAAAATAATGGCGGCATCTTGGTTTTAAGCAGCTCCTCAGGGCTGCTTGCCCTTGGGCCCGTGTAGCTGCGCTCGGATTCTCCCGAAATCAAGTTTGAAGTCGAGGTACTGGACCGCAAATTCCATGGAGTGACCGCTTTAGAGTCATCCTCTCCCTGCTGCGCGTCAAGTCCGGACGACTGAGCCACTGCCCGGTTATCTCTCGCAGTCGGCTCATCATTGGGATTCGTAGTTACGCCGAAGGAAACCTCACGACAACCTCCAGGATTACTGAAGGGACGAGAATCAGTTCCGATATCCAGTGGCACTTCAGACGCGGTACTGGAGTCGGATAGCTTGGCACCCGACCCAGTGATGTCGTGGCTGGTCATTACGTGTCTTCCGTGACTGCTATGCTCGAGTTTTTCCTGATCATTGTAAGATGTCGGCAGCCGGCTGAAGGTGGGACTTTTGGAACTGATCGCCGCCGGGGGAAAGAAAGGCCCTTCAGATGTGGGACTCTCAATGGCCGCAGTCAGACATGCCTCCTCAAGTGCAGGACTGGCAGGTGCAAGAGAACGTGCCGAGACAGGATCGGAAGAAGGAAAGGGGGTTACCTGACGGTGGCTCGGGGATCTGGACATGACCTTCCGTTTGAGGAGGATCCCTCTATCTATAACTGTAAATGAAAGGAGCTTCTACAACATAGAACGCTCTGAGAGTGAGACACTGAAGGTGAATGATGAAAGAAGAGTGTGCAGATGAGTTTCTGCGGAAGGAGACGTGTGCGGAGCCTGCATTTGGGCCAATCTCACATGACATAAGGGAAGGTGCGATCAAAAACAATCGCCATGGCGATCAGTCACATGAACAAATAAAAAGAGACTAATGGAAGATATTGATCACGAGAGGATAGTCTCAATGGGATTTAATTCTACACTTCCAAGATCGGAACTGACAGTGCAATGTGGATATTTACATCAGGTAACTTATTTCAGAGCAGCCTGCAGAGCCTCCAGCACCTATTTTGTTTTGTTAGCTTTGACCTCGGCACATCAAGATATTGGAATTGCGGCACGGCCAGTGTTAGCAACCGGGGAAAAGGACATCGTACCTCGAGCTCAATCTTGGCCTCAGCAATGTCCTGCTCGCTACCGCTGCCGCTGGCAATCTTCTGGGCCTCTGCGATCTGCGCCTTCACAGCCTGATTTTTTGAAGGCACGGTCAGCATGACCTATGCTACTACACGAGGACCAACATGCCACTCACATCCGCGCTGAAGTCCTCCAGAGGGAATCCCTCAACGGCGTTAATGCTCAGCTGAGAGTCGGGCTGGACAACCGCAAAGCCTCCAGACACTACCCAATAGCGCAACAGTCAGCTCGTGATTTCCTTTTAATGAAGAATTCGCATGCAAAATTGACGCAATTCCAGGATGCAAAGAAGCCCGGTTTATGAGCACATACGGAAAAACTGCTTGGTGACGCCGTTCTCCTCAATGATCTCGACAAGGCCAGGCCTCAGCTGCTCGATGGCTGGGATGTGGTTTGCAAGGACACCCATATCTCCGGACTCGGCGGGGATGTTGACCTGGACGCTGTTTATTCGGAGATTCGGTCAGTTTGCTCAAGACGTCTTGCTGAGCTCTCCAGAACAGTTTAGACCATGACGTACACATCCTGCGACTTATAGATGGTCTATGTACATAATGTCAGTCAGCACGCAGACTCTGGTTATGATATGCTCGCTCAATGGGTCAATATCCGTACCTGGTGGGGGAGGGTCAGAGACAGCTTGATCTTGTCAGGCACTGCCTCAGCATAACCCCTGCGCTGGATAGGAACACGGAAAGCCGCAGGGCGAGCCCTTAGAGCGGCCCGAGCAAACCGAAGAGAGTTCATTGCGAAAAAGATTGAAGGAAAAGGGTGGTGAGGAGATGTCCTTCAAAACGTACGCTCGGGAATGAGTTGCAGGATCGAAGTCGGATACCACAGGGCGCTAGCCGCTTGAGGTGACTTTGCATCACGTGATATCACAACAGCCGTCCAGCAGCATCTTTGTCTCTACAGCAGTCAGAACATAAATCTTGAGTTGGACAGGCCGGTATGCAATAGGATGCATTATTTTATGAGCAATGTTGATCAAAGATGCCAAATTTTCTTCTGTCTTGATATGGACAGTGTTGAGCACGGTGCAATATCAACCACAGTATCCGCTCATCCGTGCACTCCTAAGCTAGGATTCCGACAACCAGGCATTCCAAGGTCTAGCACACCACTAGGTTAAGAGTATGGTTGACCATGGCTGGGACAACAAGTCCCGTAATACCTACAGGCTGAAATTGTCGGTACGCAGCATATCAAGACTGCTGGCACAAAATGAACATCCGCACAAACTGCCGTCTCCGTTAAACTCCGAGAGCTTAGTATAAGTCACGTGATCGTATCAACGGCTATATTCATGATGCACTGTAGGAGAGGCATCAAGATGGTGTCCTTAATTGCGTGTGATCCCATAATTGAAGGATTACTGTTCTCTTTTGATTCCTTATTATAAGGCAGAAAGATTGGCTGTATGTGTCGTGTTTTCCCTCAAGACACGAGGAGAACCAGAACAGGCCCTTATAAGACGAAGATTTCCTTGAAGCGCCAAAAAGACACTGCAACCACAAACAGAGATAGACAATTTGAACAAGCATATTCCATTCCAGGCATAAAAAGCGCATGTCGGATGTTGAGCAAAGCAGTAGTAGTAGTAGTTGCGAACTCGAAGGCGGTCACGGCCGGAACTTGGCCCTTCGGGCTAGCCCGTGCGCGTAAGCGAGATCCCACACAAATCACCAACCCGAGCCCTAGCTGAGCGCGACGCCTCCGGAGTCTTTGGCCTTGCTGCTTGATCGAAGTTCAAGGACAGACAAGATACCACCAGTTCAACGTCGACCCTCTACGTTACGACACATCCGTCAAGATGGCCAGTACGTATATACGCTGTTTTCCCTCTTGAGAATACCAATATTCTCGTCTTCAAGTGTTTCACCAATAAAAGATATCACTAACGCCTTTGTGCAGAGTCAAAGAACTCGTCTCAGCACCACCAGAACAGGAAGGCTCACAGGAACGGGTGCGTCGGATCCTAATCTCTCTCTGCATTCTATTTTCTAGAGCGCCCTGCATAAGTGCCCTCTCAAAAAGTCTGCATGGGATGGAATGGCAAAATGCTGACCGGGTTTGCCTACCCTCCAGTATCAAGAGGCCTAAGACCTACCGTTACCCCTCCCTGAAGGGTGTCGACCCCAAGTTCCGTCGTAACCACAGACACGCCCTGCATGGCACCATGAAGGCGCTGGTACGTTGACGTTCCTCTCTCCTCGGGACGGCAGAAGGGACTTGGACAGCAACTGACGACCACTACAGAAGGAGGTTAAGGAGGGCAAGAGGGAGCACGCGTAAATGACGAGTACCCGAAACCGGAGGCGGTCTCAAAACATGCGATGATGTGTCATGTCGATTCAAAATCTAGAGGGCAAGTTGACTGCAGGGAGGAAGCGCGCTCCTGAGAGGTGCATGGCCTGACAGGTTTTCTTTTTGCGTGACGGTTCTCTCGAGGAGAAAAGGACGAAAAGAAACAAACGGGATCTTTCTTTTCCTTTCGATACCACGGCGCCCGAGAGGTAGCTGAAGTGATTACTTCCCGTTTTTGCAGTCAGGTAGATTCGCATCTCAACAGGGCCGAAATCTACTCCCGAGCTACAGATCCTGCGACTTCCTTTTCCTGATGCTGCTCTTTGCTTTTGCTTTTGCTTCTGCTTTTGCGTTGTGTTCGGAGGATGTTCACTATGTGCCAGTGGTGCCCCTCCATGCTCCATATCTGACCCCTTCCCCCATTTCCTGGAGTTTCAGTGCTCCAGGATCAAATTAAAAAGGCATATGTGTGTACAGCTTCGTGGCTAGTCTTCCATGCCCGATTGCTGAAGGATGTTTTTCGTGCCGAGATCGTACTCCACAGGCCCTCTTATTACCAAACACCTTCTCCCTTATTCTTCCATGGTGAGACGGTGCATGGACGGATGGCTACATACATACATGCATTTCCATGTGGTTTTTACGTTGATAATTTGGCTTATGGAAATCTGTAGAGACTACAGCATGAAGAAACCGTCATTTCGTAGCTAAATTTGCCTCAGCCTTTAGTGATCTGAATAATATCGACGGCTAGCACTGGCCAGTATGTTTTTTTTTTTTTTTTTTCCACATTTTTTCTGAGCAGAATGTAATGAGATTA
>JGI26051J44788_1000454_pt1 | contig 22777 bp, 18 predicted proteins | sample HigsolmetaGSP13D_FD_44788 | JGI IMG/M metagenome (IMG submission 44788) | reverse complement strand
AAGATGCAGTAATTGCAATCAAACAGGCCATAATTGGCTTAAATGCCCTAGTAAATAGTCTCCTTCTTTATATAGTCAAATTCATTAAATTTGGTTGCAAAATGCTTCAAAATTTATAGTTGTGTTGGTGGTTGAATTTTTTTCTCGGGGACCGCGCAGCTCGGTGGACCGCGCAGCTCGGTGGTGGATTACGTTAACGGTGTACATTTTATAAAAATTATAGCTCGGGATAGCTCCTAAACGCAAGCTATACGGTGCAGCTGCTGCAGCTGTGGAAAGGAAGAAGAGACGACGCCAGCTTCTTGAGTCGACGGGTCAATGCTCTTCGAATAATGCATCTGTCGCTGCAGAATCATCTTCAAGCGTGATAAAGTCCGAAGATCAAATTCAGCGTGAATTAAAACTGCTGCTGCTGCTGCTGTGCCTTCAGATTTATCAGACAATGCATTACTGAAGGTCGCCAAGACAATACTTGGAGATTACAAGAGCCAAGTGAGGAAGACAAGACTGCCATGATACTGAATGCATTCCTGTCATTTCTGCCACAGGATGGTCGGAGAAATATAATTCGTGACATTATAGCCCGCCGGGGGGGAGATGAAAGGCTAAGAGAGCTCGTGCAGGATATACGGACTTTCATAATTATTCCATGTAAGATCTGACCTGACAGACTCATCTGGCAAGTCTAAGTTATATCCATACATATAGTGAAGGCCGCCGGAGGACGGACTCCCAGCCGTCTAAGACGCCGTCGACATCGTCGTCTGGGAATGAGCAGGATCTTGGACTAAAGAGGCCAAGGAGCCCGAGCGCCAAAGCTAAGCTTAGGGACATGTGTCTCCATCGAGATGAGAACAAATGCGTTATTACCGGCTGCTACGACATAGATAAAGCTCGACAACTGCGGGAGGAGAAGTCCTAACAACATGGACTGAATGTACCCACATCATTCCATTCGCTACCGTCCCTGGGCCGTTGGATGGAACGGCGGACATAGCCTATGTAAGAACTCGATTTCTTATTGCGTATAGGGGCTGTCTGAATTATATTTATCTTCATTAGCTTGACAGCGCACTGTCCAAAACGTGGCATTCATCTACCGCTACTTCCCAGCCGTGGATGCCAGGCTGGATGTGCGATCTCCCTCAGCAATCAATAGCCCTCGCAATGCCATGGCTCTCATCCGCTGCCTCCACGAAGCGTTTGGAGAATTCCACATGGCATTCCAGGCAGTAGACGTATGTGTACTGTATATCTCAACAAATGCCGGCGTCTGCTTACCGATACTTGCAGGATAGTGAGGAGAACATTTCCTTTGTGAAGACATATCCAAACTTCCCTACTTTCTGGAAACTGCACCACTTCCCCCGGATCGCCGAGTTACATTCCGTTCAACAGATAACATCGAAGTACCCGATGCGACCCTTCTCGCGTTTCATCTGGCTATAGCGAACATCCTCCATGCCACTGGCATGGGGAAGAAATTGAGCGATCCTTGGAATATGCGAAGGAGCTAGGTTGTCTAGCTAAACATGGATCTACAGATGTACAAACTGTGGTTGGAAGATGGCTTTTGACGGTACCTCTTTGACTCGTTCTCCGAGATATTTAGTGTATTATCTGGCGACTTATACTTGCAGCGAGTGCGTATTAGGATGCGTGATATCACTGGTATGTACAATAGAATCCTACTGTCCTGGATGCAGTTGTAGGTATTGCGTACTCTGTACTCCGTAGAGCTTGCCAGATAGAGGGCCGAGTTTTGTGGTAAAACAAGCATTTGACAGCGGAGGACCGAGGCCGTCGGTGGAGAGCGCTTGGGGCTTGCACGGGTGCCTGGGGTGAGGCGGGGAGCGCCATGTGGCCGCACTGTGACTGGGGAGCTCCAGCAAGCCCACAACTCAGGCGCCTTCACCTCCCGGCCGCCTTCCCCAAGGGAAAATCTGGAGAAATACCAGAACATACACACATAATGTACTGTACGAAGTTTGGGATGAACATTTGATGACATTTCTCGTATCTGGACCTGATACTCTCTATTTACATCTGATACAAAATGAAGTCGTATTCCGACTCAGATTGCCAATGAAATCGTGAGATCAGCATGAGGGTCGATCTTCGAAAATGGCGGTATCGAAGGATAGCTCTAATATGCACACAGGATCTTCAACATCACCGGCAAGTCTGACCCACCCAGTCCTTTTTACAATTGCTGAGGATTCGACTCTCATTCTCGTGCCCGTGTGACGGGTCGCAATCCCGATCATGTGGTGAGACTTTCATGCAGCAGGATCGCGAGGATGGCGCCAAGAACATGGTGATATTGTGGTGAGGCATGAAGATGCACGTTCTGTCAACCGCGTGACTGCAGCACTGCCATCAGGGGATGTTGTCCAGTCTCCGGCCTGCCTAGGCTGATGCTCCCTTCCCTTTTCTCAGGCACAAGCTTAGCCGCCGTTGCTGTTGGTCTACTCCAATAAGCCCAATAATAATGCCAATTGCCTTCTCCGTTCGTCCCACGACAAAGGATTGCGCAACCTGTGGTCATCTGAACACTCAGATTTTGCACAGCTTGGCAACAACAACAGCAACAACAGAGAGCTCCATATCGAATGGCGAAGTGGCAGATCCTTGACATCGATGCTACAATGACTACGATCGAGTGAGGCATATTTTGCGAGCTGAATAAAGCTCACACAAAACAGTGAACAGTCGATGTAGCGATCTCTCCAGTGATTGGGGTCCCAACCCTGTGTGGATTGCCGTCTCGAAGCCAACTCTTGAAGCTGTCACTACCTCAGGCACAGAGGGACCATTAACAATATGCTGTCTTACCAACAATACTTTGGGTCAAGAATATTGAGCTTATTACTGGAGTCCGGTCTACCACAGATCCAACCGTGTACGGAGTACGGGGTACCAAATTTCAGAATAAAAATATCCGAATTACGGAATATTCGCAGCCCTGTTTCATTTTTCGCATCAGATCTATCGGCCAATTCTTACATATGTGGCATCAATATTGGAGGCACGAAGAGGAGAGCTCCGGGAACACAATTTTCCTATTGAATTCCGGTGTCAAGACAGAACGCTGAAAGCTTTAGGCGCCAGAAAAAGCTTTGTTACCTCATAATTCTTCTCTTTCGCAGTACTTCTACAACAACTTGGGCAGGAATGGTATCGCAAAAATTTGCGGTTCGCACTGGTCATGGCCATCGGACGGGCTTCATGACAAATCAAGAAGTACAACGATGGCTTCGATTCTCGAAGATCTCGTTACCGGAAACCAGGTTACCTATCCCTGTCATCGATGCCCTGTGCTTTGTCGGTACCGACATCAAGGCTTCGGGTCTCACAAGCTACAACCTAATAATCACTTCCCTCACGGTTAGCAACAGCACTTGTACGAAGACTCCGTACCGCGTACAGGTCTCAAACTGCCCCTTGCGAGAAGTCTCCACACTAGCTCTTCAACCTACCCAACTGCGTATACTACTACTGCGTTGAGTGTGGAATGATAAAGTACGCAATTCTTCGGGCGCGAGTGCGCGGAACAGGGGTTTCACTTCCACGCGTTTCTCACAACTCGGTTGATGGGACACACTAACGATTAGAGCAGTGGCTTACGGGGCTTTAGGGCCAGGGGGCGCACCATGTGATCCTGAACTCATGCGCAAGAAATCCTCCTAAAGTTGCCCCAGACATCGGGCCGCGCCGCTAAATTTCGGACGTGGCCCGAACACCCTAAATTTAATCGATCAGGAACAGATACTTATATTTACTTGACATTTTTGCCACCTGTCTATCATTTTCATGTCTCTCTTTTCTATCATATGAATAACAAGCGGTAATGTAACGATGGATATCTAACAAAAGCAGTACCGTATTGCGGTACGCAAAGAAAATCCGTTGTCGTATCGCTTTCCTTCGGGCACTGCTCCAAACCCCTGGAAGTCTAACGTCATTCCACTCCTGTGGAAACCCGTAAAGGGTCTGCTATTTTTGTTTTCATTATAGCGATGGGAGCTTTCTCTCTCTGCGGAGTAAGAATACTATCCTTCTATACTCCGTATATTCAATTTTGATATACGGAGTACATCATCTCTGTCTGGCGCTGCACTTGTCCGCGGCAATTTCCAGAGATCGAACTGGAGAAGACATTAGGACCGTTGCATTCCAACCTATCGACAGAATGCTCAATACATCCAATTCTTAAAGGGCACATGACTTTTACGGGATAGCTCGACACGCAACTTGACTCGAAGAAAAGAAAGTAAGGAGCACGCAGTATAGGAGCAGGATCAACAGGACTTTCATAAGCCAAGCCGGACGCCAACTCTAGCACTACTACAATCTCCGTACCAAGGTGTGATAACAACCTCCTTTTCACAACCAAGAATAGGCGTGATCTACTGCTGCGTATAAATTTCCATTCCTAGGTCTATTTCATGTTATCAAGCATATGACAGCGTTGGAAATTCCTTCTTGAGATGTTTCAATCCTGGACGCGTACGGAGTATCGAACAGCTATGCCACTCCACCGTCTCGGGATATTACTCCACTGGAGCCTTAACTCCACTGGAGCCTTAAAGAGCGGAACTTTGACCCCGAACCAATGGTCTTCTTACACACCAAGGTGACCGACCAAGCCTCTGTCTGGGCCTAGGGACAGCGGCCCGACGGTACCTAGTATACCCAGCTCCAGGAAAAAACGGGTATGCTGTTATGGATGCCCTACGAAGAGATGACATGCATTACCTGCTTTTACTTCGCGAGACGTATTGTTGTGAACTTTCAAGCCTGAAGTTCAGTACGGAGCAGAAGAGCAAATGGTTAAAAATAAATTAAACAGCTATTATTTCCAGATGTAATAGCAGTACGACACCTTTCGAGCTGGATTTACTACATACTTGTCGAAGCATGTGTCCGCAGCTTTGGTGCTCTGATAATGATATCTTTGTTTAACCCCATAGAGTCCCAGGGCCCATACTCCTGGAATGAGCTGGAAATTCTGGAATGCTTGCTAACTTACCTACGGGTAAGTCACCGGAGTTCTTCCGGCTGTCTTCGTTTCGGGTTCTCTGTATCGTACGCGGTGGTGTTTTGCATATGGAGCCACGTCTGTATGCTGTACGGAGTATAACTGACAGATACTAGTAGCCCTGCCACCAGAATTACAAAACACCGGCCTCATACGTCCTCCTGCGGACAAGAAAGCCGAGGGGGTCCAGTGCTCTGATCCCCCGGTGACCCGTCAACCATGCCCCTGGGACGCTGGGCCGCCTCCTTAATGAAAATCACTTTTGACTAGATCAGGCTTGTCAGTGTCAACCAGTGCCTTGCTCCACACAAGACAGGACTTTTTACCATAGCTCAATAGTGGGGTATGTTGCTCTAACAAGCGCGATAAACACATGGCAATTGACTGCTTTAGCTATGCACGGGGTACAGAGTGTATGTGAAGCCTCGCCTTGCGCGCGCCGTTGATATTGAACGTCTGTTCAAAGTCAGGTTATCAGAACTATGCACAATGTTAGAGGTCTATTATTGAGCTGACACAGAGCCACGCTTCAGGCACTCTTGCGCAGTGTTGCATCTGCAAAGATGGCGCAACCACAGTTCTCCTGGCAGAAACAACTAATCTCAGACTCTGGAAGAGAACTGCTATAAGCTGCAGCTTTCTACAGTACATCGGATGATGGCACGTGGCGCACGCTATCCAGGCATGCACAGACAGGTCTAGCAACTGTTACCCTAGGATGGTCGTTCCTCCGATGTGGCATTATTGCTTGGGAGGTTATCGTCTGCCTCGGCTGCTGTCTACCCGACTACTCAGCCCAACCATTATGGTAAACACCATGGATGACGGCTCGGGACCATCTGCACCGAGAGAAGGGATTCTGAGTTTCCCCCCAGCTTTCCCGTGCAATGTGCAAAGTGGAGCTAGCAGTCTTAACGGAGACCATGATTGCCCTCGCCAAGGCTAAAAAGGAAACGATGCTGCTGCACGGCGGCTACGGCCGTATCAGAAGAGGGACAGGAAAAGGTTAACTTGCCTCCGCATGACTCGCGGAATCCGGCTGAATGGCCCTTTTTGTGGATGATATGATTCCCGCGGTATGTCTGGCCTGATGTAAGCTAGGTGGATGCTACACTACTGCTACAGACAGGGGTTACGCGGTAGTTTCTTTACTCGGAACTATTTGCCTACACCTAGTTACAGTGCCTAGGCATGTCACCACTATCCACTACGGCGCAGAACTCCGCAACCGTTCCAGCGTAGCAGTCACCCTGCCTGACATCGGGGGCACCCATTACGGAGTAACTGCCACTGCCAGTGTCCGGAGTGTCCACACTCACCGACAGACCGACTCCACCGTTCCGCGCCGCCTTGATATCGCGATCCGCATAAATAAAAAGACCCAAGTCCAAGTTTTTGGGTCGACCGGGGTATACTGATCATTGCGCTACTTGGCACAGAACACAGGACCCCTAGGTAGATGCATTACGCACTGGTCTAGTAGTTGTAGTAGTAGAAACCCACCAGACAGATCTGACAATATGGGCTTTCCCCTGCAGAGTACGAGGCACGGAGTAGTATGCCTCCATATCAAGGAGCTAGGACGCATGGTTTATATAGTAATGTAACTGGCTATTGAGTTCAACCTCATAGAACGGAGTACGGTAGTTCATCACATGCATTAATATTTATTTTGTTGAGACATTGGGAGTAGCACTATCTACTTACATAGGTACAGAGTACTGTATGTACTGTACCTACTCATTTTATATGGATGTTGTTCTATAACACTGAGGTTGCAAGCAAACTATTTTGTTCATCCATGGCTTCTACCTCCTCCTTGGAACGAAGACATGGGAGTTTTATTTGACAAGGATAGGGTCCATGGAGAGACGAGACGCCTTAGGGAAACTCTTCTGGTAAGGACAGAGTGTAGCATCTATGGAATCACGTCGTGTAGTGCTGCATTCTTCCTTGGGAGGGAAAATAAACATATTCATCGAAAAAATTAGATAGGTAGGATGTATCATGTCTACAGATATCTAAGTATATATTTTATATTTTATAAATAGATTCAAAGTTAAATTGTGAATTGAATGTCCAACGAAAGCCCCCCAAAAATCACTCAACTCATCATCTAGATTTCTACAAGAAAAGAAAAAGTCAAGCTTTTCTGCACGGTACTGTACATTAGTACTCTGTACCTACGAAACATGAAGTGCAGGAGGGAATGATACCATCTGACGCTCTGGGATGTATATGCTCTAAAGTATGTTTCACATACCGTTGGCTCTCATCATATATCATCTCATACTCTCGTTGCCGCTGAAGGACATGATGGGATGGGGATTGAGCGGGTAGATAGTACGCACACTATGGACAGTTGAGGGTAGATAGCACGGCTATATCTGATAATTGTTTATCCATTATTCCCAGGTTATAATAGAAGTGAAGAGAAAAAAAAAAGAAAAGAACAATAAAAGCAGGAAGCATATTAATTTTTTTTTTAAATCTGCGTGTACCACGCGCTCTTAAGACTCTTCCATCTTGACGGACAGAAAGCATACAACTAGTAAGAAAGCTTAATATCAAGGTGTTATGTATATTATACTTCTCAACCTGTGGTCTTCCTGTATTTAACGCAAACTATCAGAATTATTTCGAGGGACCATTGGTAGAATATATGTCATGATCGGGTGGACGACGGTTCCGGGTTGCTGCATCGCTCGAGGACATCTTGGGAACTTAAATTGCCGCGATCTGACCAGGCGATAATGGCCAGAGGATTTCAATGTATCTGATATATACTTGCCCCGAATAAGTTTTCCCGATCGGGCATGCACCGGCAATAGAGATATGTTTTCCGTAGCTGGCTTCGGGGCATCTTTAACGAAGATATCTCTTTTCGTCGCATCTTACTTTCTTATGGACCATGCTGCTTTACATAAGGCTTAAATTATTTATTTAAAATGTTTATTTTGTCTTGCCTGTACGCCACATGGATAATTCACCATTCATCTAGCTCGTGCCCCGAACATAAATTGTAGAAAGGGGATCCGTCTAGAACTCCTTGTCCTCCTCGCCCGCAATGATAACGTTGTTGATCTGTCATCGGATTAGTAACCTGGCAAAGGACAAATGTTGACAGACAATTCTTACCTTAAGAACCATCCTGCACAGCTGGGTAGCAAGCAGAAGCTGCTGGCGCTTCCCGATCAGCGGGTCAATGACGAAGTGCTCCCTCATATCTGTAACGTGAGTTGTTAGTGATCCTTTTGTTCGCCAAAACGATCTTCAGTGGTGGGAGCTCACCATTGCTGCCGGTTGCCATGCAGTCGACACCAAGTCTTGGGTTGTTCTCCTTGACTTGACGTGACTTGATTGCGGCCAGGGTCTCGATTGGACTGAAGCCCGAGTTCTCGGCGAGGGTCATAGGAATGGAATCCAGAGCATCAGCAAAAGCTCTCATGGCATACTGTTCAATGCCAGGGCTCTATACAGAGTGTTAGCTGACAATCCACGGGAGCGAGGATTCGGTACGGACCTTGACAGCGGCCTCTTCCACAGCCAGGGAGCATGCGATCTCGGCAGCGCCTCCACCATAAACGACCCGGTTGTCTCGCACCAGGTTGCGAACGACGCAAAGAGCGTCGTGCAGTGATCGTTTAGCCTCATCAATGATCTGTTACGAACGACGGACGTCAGTATCATGCACACACAGGGAACTAATCAAAACCAACAAATGGTTGCTTACCATTTTGTTGCTTCCTCTGACGAAGATAGTCACTGCCCGACTGTTTGCACACTCTTCAATGACAAGCATCTTTTCTCTCGTGGTTCCAAAAGTCATCTCTCGGACCAGTCCTGCAGTTCCAAGTTTCTCTGGGCTGAGATCCTCAAAGCGCGGGACAATTCTTCCGTTCGTTGCAATGGCGATAAGTTCAATTTCAGGACCACCAACCCATCGGACGGCGGGCAAATTGTGCTGAAGGAGCAGGTGGTTTGCCTCGTCATCAAATCCCCACTGGCAGATGACAAGGTTTGCTCCGGCATTCTTCAGATGCTGAATCATTTCTGTAAACTTGTCCTTCTCATAGGCCTGCAACCGCTTGAACTCCTCCACCGATGTGATGTCAAGCTTGTGCTTGGTCTTCGGTTTAGGCGGCTCAAATGGGCAGGTCAGAATTGCCAATTTGGCATTTCTGACCACATCCGGCATTTGAGGATGCGAAAAGTCCTTGTCTACAATCACACCCTTCACAAGAATAGTATCCTCAAGAGAACCGCCCACTTTCCCGTCAACCTTGATCAGTTCGAAGTCGACATCCTTACGCTCGAGATCGGCCACAGAGAGAACCGCATCAACTGCAATCTTTGCAAACTGGTCATGAGATTTGGAGACGCTATTCGAGGAATTAGCAATAATATACTCTAAGGCTTGAAGTGGGACCTTACATCTTGCTTCCCAAGCTCGTCTTCGCGACCTTAATTAGGTTTTCTGTGTCTTCCCTGGTAAACTTGATCTCGTCGCTGATTTTATCAAGATGAGCAACGGCAATTTCACAAGCACGGTCGTATCCATCCGCTATCCGTATTGGGTGGATACCCTTATCGATCAGCTCGGCGGCCTGCTCCAACAGCGCAGCAGCCAGCACAACGACACCGGTTGTTCCGTCTCCTATTTCATCATCCTGAGACTTAGAAAGCTCGACGAGCAGCTTGGCAACGTTGTTGGAGATTTCCATCTTCACTTCTAGTTTAGTACGGGTATGAAGTAGTCGAGGGCCAAAGGGTGTCAAGGACGGACCTGTGACAGAATCGTAGCACCATCGTTCGTAATAGTGATATCGCCATCGGGGGAGATCAGGATCTTGTCAAGTCCTCGTGGACCCTATAAAGATATCTTAGATGGCTGCCCCAGTCCGCGGATCTTTCGATCATACCAATGACGTCTTGACAATGTTGGCAACCGTCTTCGCGGCGACGATGTGCGACTTCACGGCATCGGTACCATGCTGCCTTTTCTTCTTGCCCTGGCTTTAATGGAACGTCAATACTGTGCACCAAAACCCTCGCCTTTCACGTCTCCGAAAATCGATATGGCTTTCGAGGCAACATACTCTCGAACGATGATGAACGGCCTGCCTTGCTCATCTTTCATCACCGCAGCTGTCGTAAATGGTCAGTACGAGGGAGATGGACGTCGGTCATATCCGAGAATAGACGCTGGTTACCTTGGGACAGATCAAGCTCTGAAGACAGCATACCGTCAGTGCACGAATTCATAGTGAGGGGTAGTTGAACGTACGCATCTTCGACATCTTGACGGTAGTCTGCCACGCGGCAGGGTCCCGGGAACAAAACCGAAATCACTGACAGCCGGGAAGGTTGGATAGTGCAAGGAAGAAGCTCCGAGAGAGAGAGATTGTATATGCGCCAAGAGGGGTGCGTTGTGAGATCCTGCCACAGTCGGCGGGCCTGCACACGCATGGACCTTTTGAGAAATTCTGGAGATGTCCAAATCGGGCTAGTGAGCTTCTTGCCTAAAAGGGTTTGGCGTGATTCTCCCTCCCACGCGCCTTCGCGTGCCCGCTGCTCCTCGGGAGCGTTCCAGGCGCCTTGCTTCCGACTCTGGAGCTTCTGCGCTAGCTTGAGATTCCGAGTATATACCAACTGCGTTCGCCATCTAATTGCTAAGACCGGTCTTCTACCCAACACGTTTCGCTCCTTTTCCAGAGCTTTCAAGCTTCCTTCACTTTTCGGAATCATGCCTCGTGAGTGCCCTCTTCTTAGACTTGCGCAATTCTCTATACTACCTTCATTTTGCAATTGGTAAAGTTCACAGCGCATGTATGTCGCATATCGAGCTAACTTCGTTGTTATCAGCACCAGTAGAGCTTTCGGAGGACGAGTCTACCGGCGATGCGATTCCTTACGACAGTGGCGAGAAGGCCGACAAGAATGAAAAGAACGAGTCGGGTTCTGAGGAGAGCGACGAGGAGGAAGGGGACGATATGTAAGTTGCGCGCAACACGATTTCAAAGTCGGGAGCTAGCGCTCACTCTACTAGCTACGTCGTCGAGAAGATTCTGGGACATGAGTGGGTCAAGGTAGGTTATTGAGAAATTACAATATGGGTTCCTTTGAGACGTTTGCTGAGACTTCGCCAGGGCAAATTAATGCTCCAGGTGAAATGGAAGGGATATGATGATCCTGCAGATCAGACATTAGAGCCGGAGGAGAACTTGCTGTATGGTCAGCCCGGTTCCGACGCCGGCAGCTTTTCAAAATTTTGCTGACTTCTAGCTTGCAGGCCAGGCGCAAAGGAGATTCTTGAGGAATACTATGAGGCCCAGGGCGGCCGGCCAGAGAAGCCAACCAAGAAGCGAAAATCGATGGAAGAGGCGAAGGCCACCCCGGGAAAGGCTGCTCCAAAGAAACCACGGAAGTCGAGAGGTGCTGCCGGCACAGAAACGCCCGAGGAGAAGCAAGACGTCCCGGACTGGGTCCCGAAGAGTAAAAACTGGGAGAAGGAGATCGAAAAGGTCGACACGATTATCCGGGACCCAGAGACTGGCAACCTCATGGCTTACCTGCACTGGACGAACGGGAAGAAGTCCCGGGTCTCGATAGAGCTGTGCTATGAAAGGTGCCCGATGAAGGTAAGGTGATCCCAATCTTTTTGATGACATGGAGGCTTACATATTTTCGAGATGCTTCGGTTCTACGAGCAACATCTGTAAGTTCTTTCCAATCTGACCTTAACCCCGTGAACCCTCTTATCTGACAACGGGACAGCGTCTTCAAGGAAGGTTGATTTAGTGGTTGGTCGGTATCGACTCTCAGTTCGAGATACCTGCTCTTCAGCTGCTATGTCAACTTCTTTAATAGCAGGACCGAAGATTTTTCTCCTGCACAATCTTTCTTATTTGCCATCTCTATTGGATTTAGGTTCTCTTTGGCTATTTAGTGTTTCCCTCAAGGTTGTAATGCATGGGATGGGAGTTGGCTCGGGTTTCCATGACTTTTTTTATTCTCCAGGTTGGCAAATTTCACCTGTAGCCTGCCATGTACTCTGTGGCTTTCTATTATTATTCTTATCTCTACTGTAACCAGATCTGTGTTAAAGGGACCGTTTCCGTGATGGCCTGTACTATGCTTGAAGATAGGGACGGGGGAATGACCCTGCTGATCAATTAATAAGCTCCCATATGTTTTCTGCTGTTCCAGTTACGCGATTTTTTCGAGTTTCTTGCTTTGTCCATAGTGTTCGCTTGCCTACACATGCACAACAACTCTCCTGCTTTCCAACTACAAGGCGGGAACTGTACTTAGATTAGGTAATGGAAATCATTAAATTTCATTCTCTGCAGCCCTGACCATTTCGAGGTATTCAAACCTTCTATTGTACAGTTCCGTCCCGTGCTTCTTCAGTAGACGATCGATGTCTCTGGCGTCCGTTCCCTCCAAACATCTGTCATCCTCAGGTGTCCACACTCCTCGCATATCCTGCGGAATCCCCTTTCCTGCCACCAGCTGGTCCAGCACCCGGTCAGCTAGGTCAGGATCCATGCTCGTGCAGCGCAGCGCTTGGATGACCTGCTGCTCATTCTCGGCCTTGCCTGTTCTGAGGCGGATGTCGATCCATTCGTCTATGTCATGAACAGCACCTCCGGTTCCTTCGTCGGGTTCTTCGGCGCTGTCTTCTTCAGACTCTGGACTGGATGGTGGGAATGGAAGTTCCATGAACAGACTGTCAACAGTCTCTGGTGGGGCTGTAGGTCTCTCTTGTTGGGTTTTCCGAAATTGCGGCGCCGTTTCGAAGCGCTCCTCAGAGTCTGTTTCGTCGCTTTCTCTCTCCGGTGAGGGCTCACCGTCATCCTCTTCAATCTTGACACGAGGCTCGTCTCGGGTCGAAGCAATTCGCTTTGGGATAGAATCTGTGGCCCTTCGTTTCTGATCTGACCGGCGATCTATGTCAAATTCTGGAATTTCAGAGGAGATGTCACCGGCGGATTCACGCTTCCTTTTTCGGATACCCTGTTCTCTGGCAGTCTCTATATCCGTCCGAGAGTCTCTCCCAGTGAGTGAACTGGATACTGCGGCATCACTCGGGCTTGCAGCTTTTGATGGTGCGTGAAGGCTGCGAGATGCTCTTTCAGGGACGTTGGGTGACTGAAGTTGAAGAGACGGGCTCCTCTGGGGCTGCGGGGATAGAGCGCTTCCTCGCTGCATCAAGGATGCTTTGGAAATCTGCCTAGATGGTGTTTCTGGGTTATTTTGTGATGCTTGGATTCGAGAGTCTCTCGATTCAGGGTCCTCGTTTTGAGTTCTTAATAGATTTGCGTCTCTCCGTGTGGGCTCATATGATGCATCGGTTTGACGTCCAGATGATTGTTTTTTCCCGTGCGCATCCCTTGGAGGAGCGGCATCAGCGTCTGTTCTCTTGTCCACTTCTTGATGAGACCTTGCTTGTTGGGCTGTCGAAGGTGGACCGCCTGGACGTGGTAGACCGCGGAGTCTCTTCAGGTAACGGTCTCGCCACGATTGAAAGGTATGTTGTGGATGCTAGTGTCATAAGTAACCTGAATTCAGAAATTTCCATACATTGGGAAATGAAAGAAACGAAATACCTTTTCTGCCAGCATTTCGTAGATTTTGTTCCCCATTATGGGGGCACCGCTCTTTTCATAAGGCTGCATCCAATCCCAAAGGATCTGATCATCCTCTAATGTATAGTGAACTTTATGGCGCCTTGTCGGGACCCCAGATGCTCCCACAGGGCGGGCTGCATGTGAAGGACGGCCAGCGCGATAGGGCTCAAGATTTTCCAGCCTTCCATTCTTGATGGATTTCTCCACCCACTGGTACGAATATCTAAAACCATTTTTAAGTAAAAAGCGTAAGGGAGACGAACATGCAAAGACCACTTACGTATCCGGAGCGAGCTCTCTTTTGAGGTGGTCGACTAGTTTGATGTCTGCTTGGTGATCCTGCAACACTACGACGCCACCGTTGTTCTAACAGAGTTGTTAGAATCGACAGCGTATCTAAGGATTTGTATAGTTGTTAAATAGTTCCGGGTATAGTCACCTGAATGAGCTCCTTAAACCGGTTCCTCTGAGGGACATTATGCGATAACCAGAATTTCATTCCCTCAAAGAGAGTACCAGATTCGCCATTAGGGTTAGTGCCAGTATATACAATTTTGGCGTCCGCCATGCTCATTCAGCACATGAGTCTGAGTGCTATCTGCAATGTTGGCTCCTTGAGCTCTGTCTGGGCGGCGAGAGAACGCGGTCTCGTGTTTCGTGTTTAGGATAGGAGGCTTGCTTAGGACCCACAACGCGCTGCCACGTGCTTGCGTGTATAACTATATAAAGAGTAGGTAATTTATAATGGAAGACTATGCTGTAGCTGCGATTTCCAGCAATGCACTAATCATGAAGCATTCGGGTGAAAAGGTAGTGGTTAGAGATGAGAGGCATCAGTCCTGTACTCTACTACGGAGTAGTCCCGGTAGAACTCCGACGCTACTAACTAGCGTTCCATTTCAAGGAGAATATCACGTGAACGGATCGAAGGCAAGCAGCCCCCGCGCTTAGTTGTTCGACGGCGCAAAAAGAAACATTAGGATTCAACACAGCACCAATTATTTATGCTGCTATGGAAAACTAATGCTTTCATTCAGGTAGCCGCTCTTTATATTTAAGTCTTGTTTAGAATTTTTTTTCCGAGTGTGGCGGGCAAAACAGTTGACCAATGCAAGTCGGCATTATTGAAGTCATACTGTCAGTTCAAGGATGGGAGTCCTAAGAAATGTGGCTCTCGTGGTGCTGGGCATCTCATTCCTCACATTTGTAGCCCTTTTTGGACGTCTCCCGGCGTTGAGGTAGGTCTGTTTGTCGTTTCAAGAATTATGGAGCGGAAAGCTTACCAGCAGTCAATTCAGAAAGACGCCGATCGGCTTTCTCCATAGAGCCATTTGGATATACATTCCTAATGGACTCATGTATCTAGATTCCCGCTTACTCGGCGGCCGGGCTTTGCACTGCTGGAACAGGTCTGGCAGATACTTGATGCACGAGAATCATCCATTGGTCCTGGTCAGCCGGCCCTTAAAAAGAGAGGAGCTCTCTTTCTATTTTGCTGACGTTTGCAATAGATATTTTTCGTTGCTCTTCTATCAGTGTCAGAGATATTGTTTGTACCAAGCGCATGGCCAAGACTTGGAACAGTACATCGGCTGTGCGTTCCAGTGGTGATAATACTCCCGTACATATTCTTATACGCTTGCGTTGTTTCAAAGCCATATATCACGCCGGAAAATCATGAAAAGGAGATGAGACGTTATCCATATGACCGAGTGCTCTTTCACCCGGGGCACCATTGTCGTACGTGTCATTTTCTGAAACCTGCGCGAAGCAAGCATTGCAGCCTTTGCAACGCCTGCGTCTCTAGGCATGACCACCACTGTATATGGTTGACTAACTGCGTTGGCCGTGATAACTATCGTTATTTTCTGTCCTTACTGCTGTCTGTGTCAACGTTATTGCTGTATGGCGTATACTTGGGATACATGCTTTTGGATCGAACACTACAGAGAGAGATGTCTCCAGGGACGGCGGAGCACTGGAGCAAAAACGAAACCTGGTCGAACATCTTCTCTCTTTGGGCAGCGGTTATTGTCATTGACGATATCCGCATCGGAGTGGTTTTCCTGTTAGCGCTGATGACAGCACCTCTAGCTTTGGGCTTTCTTCTGTATCACGCCTATCTGGTTTGGGCGGGGACGACGACGAACGAGACTGCCAAGTGGGCGGATTGGAAAGATGATATTGCTGACGGGCTTGTCTTCAAAGCCAGGAAGAGTGAGATATATGGTGGATTCAGGCCTCGAGATGAGTCGCTCGATACGCCTTGGCCAGTGGACAGTGACCAGATTCTGGTTTTAACAGATGGTCAGCCCCCAAGAATTGGATATATGCTATCGAGCTGTGACAATTCAATTCTTCAGCCAACTGATCCAAACGCTGCGTTTGACCCTAGGTGGACTAAGGTAAGAAGCCTAAAAGATGTGGACAACATCTACGACCTGGGGTTTTGGGGTAATCTGCGTGATGCCTTGAGGCTACCTGTAAGATAACGGATTCATTCAGATTTGGAATAATAAGCGGAAGAAGTGACATTTCTAATACTTTGGAACTTCAAGTTAATTCTCTGCAACTGCAAACTTGTTCAACCGGGTTGGACTACCGAAAATCGCCCCTCGTAAACATACAAAAAGAGCGGAACCAATCGCAACAGCCGGAACCCCCCTTCGGCGCCGGAAAAAATCCAGCACCAAAAAGCCGCCGCACTTCTCGCCTTTCAAAAGACCGACCCGACAGTATATATTTTGGGGTCCTCACCTTCTCGACAGCTGCATAATTTTCGCCAGTTCCGCCAGCCACAGCGCTCGCCACCAAGATGGCAGAGAATCCTCCAGCAGAGGCGAGGCCCAAGTGTACGCCGGCGGAACTGCTGCTGAAGGTGATCTTGGCGGGGACCTTGAGCCACTATGAGACTCGTGGGATGATTGACGACAAACGGCTGGAGCATATGCTCTCTGCTGGAAAGCAGATACTGTACAAAACTCACCAGGAGCCTGAGGTCAGGTATGTATCTTCGAGCTCCGATGTTCCGCGTTGTCCGTGCTCCAGCTTGTACTGACTTCTATATAGACAAAATCTCGGCATGTCGCCGGACATTTGGCAAGGCCTTACCGACGTGTTGACAAAGGCTATCCCGGTCCTGGAGTCTCAATCTTTTGCGTGGAAAAGTCCTCCGTCTGCGAACTACGACCACTCATCCTCCAACCTCATCGCCTACAACTACTTTTCCCTTGTCAAGGATATCGAACGGCTGAACGACCTGTGTACGATAGCACGTAACCTGCTCGCAACTACAAGGAGGGCACAAAATTTGGCTGCGGAGAAGGGGTTCGACCAGCGGATCTTGGCGCTGATTGATACCTGTGTGAGAGTCACGGCGAGAGGCTTTGATGGGGAAACAAATGCCAGGAATGAGGAACGGTGGCAGAAAGTGGTCAACCTCTACAAGCGCCTATTGATAACTTGCCTCCAGTTTCTCCACAATTTTATCATGCATAATGAGCAGCGAAAGCTCGTTCTCTGGCTGGATCTGTTCGGATACCATTCAACTACCGATTCCAAAGTCATCATACCCAAGGAGCCTTTTGATCCTTCGAGCGGCCCGCAGCAGGGTGTTGCGCCCATCGTGCAGACTGGTGAGAGGATAGTCAATCCTCCCATCAGGGCTCTCTATGATCAGACAGCAGAGGATCTCTTGCTGGAGACGATTTCCAACTTCCCAAGAGAACCCGCCACCATTAAAGAGGAGGCCGCCATGCTGCTCCTCGCCAACATTAAGGATCATATGGAGAAGATTCTCGGACGGGATCTGATGGAAATACAAGAAATGGGCAAGGACCCGGAACAGGTGAAGGAGATTCGTGCTGCCCTTACTGCCATCCTTGGCGCTAAAGTGGATGGGTGGTCAGATCTCAAAGAAAGAGCGCAGGAGTTGCCTCCTGCTCTTCCGGAAGACGAGGAGCCCCGGAAGAAGCGTATAATTTGTATAGACCGCAGTGCCACGGCGGGCTTTCCCCGCATATGTTGGACTGACCTTCCCGATCTCGAGGAATATAGTGCTCTCGCGGCAGGTGATGCTCCGGTAACGGAAGAAGACACTAGCCTGCCTCGCTCGGCCCAGTCGGCTGCAGAAACCCTTCAGGAAGCGAAGGATGAGCTCATGGCAAGGTTGCAGGACACATCTGCGGTTATGGGTGAAGGCGAGCAACATTACGATGGAGACGGTGGAACGGCAGGGGAAGATGATTCGCGTAGCCTCGAGGCTGTCGCAGAGGGTAGTATGGTGGAGGAGGAAGAGGACGACGAGGACGACGACGACGATTACAGGGGTCGACCGGGCGATCAACAGCGTGGCTTGTTGACAGACATCCCTCTGGTGTTGGGTCCTGCGGAGATCGAAGCACTTCCGATGATCATTCAGGCCGGCATAGTCGACAGCTTTGGGCTCAAGGGAGGAGAGAGAGCAAACGGCAGGAACATGCAGGCAGTTCGGTGTCATATCCTGTTAAACCAGGAGACTGGACGCAACCTTCTTCGAGAGCTCTTGATCTTCATTGCTGCCTGGGACCTGCCCGATGACGAGTTTTACTTCAAGATGATGGTCCAGATCATGGACGCTGTACTTAAGAATGGCCTCATGTCTCACGCCTACTCCGACTTTGGCCAGCCGAAGGACATCATTTCTCCGGCACAGGCCGTCGTCATCAAGATTCTCACCCATATTTTTAGGGCCAAGTATTCTCCAGCATCTGTCACCGGCTCAGGACAGTCCAACACCGCTAATAAAACTCCTGTTCCACTCTCGCGCGCCGACGTCCTAACGGTGCGGTATATATTCACCATCTTCCGTGGGAATATCATCCCCGAAACCTGTGCTCTGATCTATCTCCAGGGGCAGATCCGCGCTGGCCGCGCTCTCCCGGAGGACTTCCCTCTCAACCTGTGGGACATGGAGAGGGTCTATGAAGGCGTCTACCAGTTTCTCGAGTTCTTCGCCGTTCTCACGGAGAACAACGACTGGAAGAATCTCCTGGTGAAGTGGGAGATCGTCTACGACCTGGTCACCCTGCTCAAGGAGCTCGAAGCGAGCATCCCCAAGGGCAGCTTGAATTCGCTGGCTGTGGGATCCGCATCCCGCAACAACACTACGCCCAAGGAGACGCAGCAGACCACCACCACCACCACCACGTCTACTACTACTACCACCCCCGCTCCGGTCGCGGTCGAACGTCCCTACGACCCCAGCGATCCCGACCCGGCTGACGCCGGTACCACCGCCAGCGCTGGCTCGGGCGCCGAGTCGCCGCCCATCACCGAAGACCCGTCGGAGTTCGAGTGGCGAAACCTCAAGAAGCTGGTGGTTCTTGTCCTGTCGTCCCTGGTGTGGAAGTGCCCGGAGGTGCAGGACCAGATCCGGAAGTACGGCGGCGTGGAGGCGATCCTCGCGTGCACGAGCTTCGACGCGCACAACCCGTACATCAAGGAGCACGCCGTCATGTGCCTCAAGTTCCTGCTGGAGGGGAACAGGGAGAACCAGAAGATCGTCGAGGAGCTGGAGGCCCGGGAGGTCGTCAAGGACGAGTCCGGCATATTGGAGAGGAGCGGCCTCGAGGCCGTTCTGGACCAGACTGGGAAGCTGAGCATCAGGCCCAAGGAAGACAAGGAAGGAAAGGAGGCGAAGGAGACGAAGGAGACGAAAGAGACCAAGGAAACAAAGTCTGGCACGTCAAAGGGGCAGTAGCCATACTTGTTACCTGGATGAATGGTTCATTTCTACCTTTGGTATGCATATTGTTATTCACGACTTTACGAGGCATAGAACTTGTATATATCGTGTACGGGTATGAATAGGTAGTCAGGATAGAGCAAGGGAGATAGATAATCAAAATAATGCTTTTCGCTTTACCAGCCGCTACCAGATCTGATGGTTATAGATATAAATCAACGCTCTCGCCGCCAGCCAGCCTGATGATGATATATTATAAGATGAGATGCAAAAATCCCAAAACTCCAGTCCGGGAGAAGAGAATCCGATAGAAAAAGTCCAACTGACTCCGACCTCTCAAACGAAACCCCCCTAATCACCAACTTCGACATTTGATTTATCATCACCATCATCATGATATTATTTAATTCTTACCATCATCACCCCACTCTCATGACGACGACGACGATGGTCACTATGCATACAACCCATCCCAATCCTCCTCCTCATCCGCATTCTCTCCAGCCAATCTTCTCTCCATCTGCCTCCTCCGCTCCGCCTCCTTCTCGCGCTCCTTCTTGCCAAAGTCCACGCGGTCGAGGGGACACGTGCCGCGCAGGCGCAGCCAGGGGCGCACGCACTCGAGGTCGAACAGGTGCGCGGGGTGGCAGGGCAGGCGAACGACGAGCGGGTAGGGGTCCTCGAGGAAGGGGGTGTTGCAGATGGGGCAGGTCTGGGTGGGCTGGAGCTTGTCGCGGGGGATGCGGTCGAGGGCTGCGCTCGTCACGATTAGAATCGATCGTTAGTTGTTGGTCTAACTAAGTAGGTAGTCCATGGGGACAGGGATGGATGGATAGACGGATGATGGACTTACCGTCACAAAACGCCTCACTCACGCCCTCGACTTCGCGCGGCGGGGTCTCCGCCTCGCGCAGCAGCGACGCGATCATCTGCGACAGCAGGTCCTGTCCTTCACCCTGCCCTTCGCGTTGCTGGCCACCGCCGATCTCCAGATCCCGCCGCATCACCTCAAACGCCTCGGCCAGCGAGCGGAACGCGGCGCTCACGTCGGCGGGGACGGGGACGGCGTGCGCGCGCGTCCGTGACTCGGCGGGGCGGGGTGAAATCTCGGAGAGTGTCGCGAAGAAGGTGGAGAGGTCGGGGCGGCGGGGGCGGGTGGTCTGCTGTTGCTGCTGCTGTTGTTGCTCGGAGGTGGTGTTGTGTTCGACTGTGTAGCGTGGTGTTGAGACGTTAGTGAGTAGATACTAACCAATGGAGCAGAGAGAGACACTGGGAGAGACGAGGATATGTATAGGGAGTAGATAGGTGTTATTGTACGTACTCTCGTAAGAGACCATCTTGATTGAAGCTGTCCGTCACGTCGTTCCTTGTTCAGGCTTCAGGAACCGAACGAGAATCCTGGACCGGACTAGAGAAAGTAAAATGAAGTTCGAACTCAACAGTATGTACAACTCCTCCGGTTATACGTCGCGTCTGTAATGCTCTTCACGGAGAGGGGTGTGGTTGCAATTGCTGCGCAGGTGTCTCGAACTTTTCGCAGAAGATTCTTATCGCGGGGTGCGGTTGGCGATAAGATTGCGGAGGCAGCCATCTGGACGCGCATCCGTGGTTCTGCACTTCCCAGTCGGGAAGACGTCTCCACTTGCGAGTTTCCTTGGAGGTCGATGTGGCGCTGTCCACCGTCTGACGCTGTTATTACTGCTGTTATTTTGATGCACTGTACCTTTTCTTCTCTGTGAAATGCGTTTGAGGTAGGAATGAAAAAGTACCCATGGATACTCTCTCGTTCTCGCATCGATTCATTAAGCTAGCTAGGTATCAACTATCGACCGGCTACACTGCGATCCGACCCGTGCCCATTGTGTATCTAAGTCATCGAGAACAACTATAAAAAGATCAAACGCCCATATTGTGCAGACTTTTGCTTTCGAAGGCATTCCATAACCCTGACCTAATATGCAACGGGATACATAACAGAGACCAGCGCCATTCCGATTAGACGAGAAGAAACAGATGTGAGATAGAAGACGTCCTGGATCGAGATATTCAACCACCGTGCATGCATAAGATCAATGTCATGAGATATCCGTCCACATTCCCTGAAAACTCGAGTTCATCAACGAGAGCGGGAATGGGCATGATATCAAAAGATCGAAGAGAGCGGAAACAAGAGACGAGAGACATCAATATCGATAGTCCGCCGGGTCATACCGCGTCTGCTCCGGGGGATGGCTGTATGTGGTGAAATTGTCCATCCTCAGCGTGGTCCCGGAGTACCCCGTACCGGTCTGGCTGTCCGACCAGACACTGCCGCCGCCCCGGCCACCGCGCGTGGGCGCCGTCTCGTAGTAGTCATGCGCCTCGCCGTCGTGGTAACGCCCCATGTAGGAGGGCGGCGGGACCGGATCGATCTTGGGCTGGGGCCGCGTGGTGCCGAAGGCGTTGTACGCGTCCGTCGCCGGGTCGTTCATGTTGGTGCTGGAAGCCATGCTGCCGCGCTGGTCGGCGAGCTTCATGTCCCCGAGCATGGCGTCCGAGTACATGGCGTCGTAGTCACCGAGGGACCGCTGGCGGCGGCGGGCGATGACGTCGAGGACGATGGCCGCGAGGTGCAGGACGAACGCGAGCACGGTGAAGGTGAAGAGGACCTTGTAGATGCGGCAGACCATGACGCCGGTCGAGGTGCCCCAGGTGGCCGTGTTGCAGGAGGTCATGAGGGTGCCGGACATGCTCCAGCCGAGAAGACCCAACGACACGGTCCACAGGAGGAAGAGGAGCGAGTTGAAGATGAGGGAGAGGAGGGGCGGCATGCCGTGGTTGCAGCAGGAAATGAGGGAAGTGAAGACGAAGTTGACGAGGGTGAGGAGGGAGGTTGCTGTCAGCTAGAGGACTAATTGCGTTAGACGGAAATACTTGGACGATTTGAGATGTATCTCCAGTACTGACCACAAGGAACGTCCACGGCAGCTTGAACCCGTCATGCCGCAGGTGGTACATGAAGTAGAGCATGATGGAAGCGACAATGACGGACGAGATCAGGGCGGATGCCCTGATGGCACGGAATGCCCCGGGCGGGTAGGCAGAAGGCTTTTTCGCGCTCCTAAACCTCATACTGGCGGCTGTTGGTGCGGTTGTTGACGACCTTCCGTAACCGTCGAAGTGGTGACGCAATATGCTTTTACCAGCTCACGGCCCGATGTGTATGTGGAGGAGTGGCGGCAGGAAGTCCCTCGGGGCGAGGGACGGATGATTCGAGGATAGAGCAGAGGTCGACGATAGTTTGGAAGACGAAAAAGAGAGAATAAAAAGCAGAAAAAAAAAGAGAGAGATGAGATGGAGCGAGGGTTTGAGACATGCGTCGTGTTCATGCGGCGGGCG
>JGI26051J44788_1000451_pt1 | contig 22831 bp, 17 predicted proteins | sample HigsolmetaGSP13D_FD_44788 | JGI IMG/M metagenome (IMG submission 44788) | reverse complement strand
AAAAAAAAAAAAAAAAAAAAAAAAAAAAAAAAAAAAAACTCTGGAGCTCCCAAAACAGTACCCAAAATTGACGCCCATTCAATTGACAAGTGGTGATGTGCCTACTGTGAACTAAGTGAAGATACTAGCAGGACAGTGATCCACTAGAATTGGACTCTATCCTGTGAATTATTAAGACCACCCTTACGCAATAGGCAATGAACATGCCTGCCGATTCATTACTGCATTTGTAGTGGTACCTACGGAGTACCTGGCACCTTCAGGTAGTACTGTGTAGTAGTACCGTGACGGAGTAGTACGGACTTCGGAGTACTAACCTACCTAGGTAGTACCTAGGTAGGATGGGAAGCCCGGGCCAAACCTAAGGTAGTTACTAACTTACTATACCTACTAGTACTCAGGTGACCTCGGGAGGTCGGGCCGTACGTCCCGAAGACGAACTTGCGCTCCACAAGAGAAATTTCTTCTCGGCTACACAAAAGTATTATCATCCGCGAGGCAACCTGGCACATCCCCTAGTTTTCTAATTTTTATTCCCTTTCCGGCAGAGCTTGCAAACTGTCTACATCATCTGTAGCCTTGTCATTTACTTTTTTTGACGCGTTCCATTCAGCAGCAGAACAAGGGCATGTCAATGTCGACTTGTGACATAATTAACGCGCGACAACAGCAAGGCGATGAGGACCTCACAGATGATCAGATTCAGCAGCTCCTACTAGAAGCTGAAGACAGATTGCGGGTTCCTCAATCTGGAGATTCTGAAATACTTGACCGCTCAGAAGCGTCAGGAAATTTCGGTTCTAAGTCTGCGATGTCGGGGTAAGATAATGTATGTACTGGCTCTCTTGAGAGATCTCCGCTTACGGGCCCTTAAAATCCAGAATTCCGAAACTCTCCTCTGTCTATTCCTTGCAACCTTATGTCCGTCAGCAGGATGATGTTGCTACCATCGACTCATCGCGTATCATCCCAGCCCAGAAAGAGCTGTCGAGCGTGCCTCGCCCCGTAGAGGGTGTCACCTCATTGACCTCCAAACGTAAAGTTAGTTCCCCAATTTCCTTGTGTGTTATTTTGCAGGCTGTCATGAGGAAAATTATCCAAACGCGTTAGCGCTCGATGCAGTTATACCAACCCGTTTTGGGTTGCCCTGCATTCATGAGAGTTCTGTCATATTCATAGTTACTCTGAACATCTTTATGCATTCCTCTCCTCTTGGAACAAATCAGGACTATTAGGATCGTTGCTGATGATGAGCACCGCACAGGATAAGCAAACTGCAGGTAGCAATTGGTTCGATCTCCCCAAGACCGAGTTGACCCCAGAGCTCAAGAGAGATCTACAATTACTTCGAATGCGTCCTGTCCTTGATCCCAAGAGACATTACAAGAAAGAGAATGGAAAGGCAAAACCTCCAGAATTTTCTCAAGTTGGGACTGTGATTCAAGGCCCTACTGAATTTTTCAGTGCCCGTATTGCAAAGAAGGACCGCAAAAGCACGTTTGTTGAAGAGACGATGGCTATTGAGCAAGATTCTGGACGCTTTAAAGCTAAGTATATGGAGATCCAAGCCTCAAAAGCGAGTGGTAGGAAAGCCTATTACAAGAACTTGCGCGCAAAGAGGAGTCGGAGACGCCAAGCCAGTTGAAGTATACAGCTCACTTCAAACTACGAATTCTAATCCACACACCTTTGTGACGACTCAGTCACCGGGTTCCAGAAGGCAGGAAAATCATTGTATGGGCGGCATCACTCGCGCTGCCATTGGAGCGTATGATATCAGAGAGCGTGATTTCATTGCTTGTTGCTACGCTCAAAGATATCTGCAATGGCCTGTTCAACCAATCTCTGTTCAAGTCAGCCACCAGATCCTCGATACAGAAGCCGACATAGCTGTCGTCGCGGGCTTACCTGCATGTCAACAGATGCGAGACGCCCGGCTTCCAGAACCTCTTCATGATCGGCTTTTCCTTCTTCCAAAATGATGCCAAGCTCACTTGCAGTGGAGTTTTGAATAAGATGGTCGTCTCCACGCGGGGCTGGAGCAAGAACAGCCTTGTTTGTCACAAGGCTGAGCGCTAGCACTCGAATTCCACAATGCCTGGCGACGACGATTTCCGGCACTGTCGACATGCCAACCAAATCTGCACCCAGTTGCCGTAACATACGGCATTCTGCCCTGGTCTCATAGCTTGCGATTCGTTAGCTAATCATGATCAAGGTTGCGGTCGGGGACTAGCAACCAACCTTGGCCCGCTGACAAAAGCATATACACCCTCATGTAGTCTGCGCTTACTATCAGCAGGCATTACCTTCTTCCATGCATTGTGGACAAAGCGACGCAGATCCAAGTCATAAGCGTCGGAGAGTGGTGGGAAGCGGACTCCGAATTCGTCGGCGTTTGGTCCCCGCAATGGGTGTATTCCCGCCAACCCGGAAAGGAAGATGTGCTATATAAATATGTCAGGTAAAGCTTCCTCAAGTAGGTGAATAGGGAGCGGAATTACATCGTTCAGAAGCACGATGTCACCAACAGCATATTCCGCGTTCAAACCTCCCGACGCATTTGTCACTATTATAGGCAGTTAGTAATAATAACTGGTTTCTTTATCAAATGAAACCTACACACTATGATTTCGACTCCCAGTAGTTTGAAGACTCGAATTGGAAACGTTACGCTGTCAATCGAATGACCTTCGTAGTAACTAAGGCACGCCTTGGCTTAGTGACCGGGAGCAGCGGAGTGATCGGAGAGAGCTCACTGTGTGCGGCCAACCATCAACACAGTCGGGATGTTCTGTGCGAGGAATCCAAAAACCAGTTTCCCAACATGTCCAGATACTGCAGAGGTAAGAAAACGTCTTCCAAACGTATATGTAGCCTTCTATAAAATCTTACCTGTAGGACAAGGAAAATGAGGTATTGCCGAATACTCGTATTCAGCTCTCAATGTTCCATGTACAGTATCTGCAAGGCCTCCTAGTCCGGAGCCGCAGACAATGGCAACCTTTGGACTTTGAAGACCTTCCGGCAAGTCTTTTCTCAGAAACCTGACTGCCTCCTTAGCTTTTTCAAAGGGAGAAGGATGATGTGGTGACTCGGTCATGGTACACGCAGATATGAGTAGCAGCCCGTTATCCACCGCCTAGGTAGATGGAGCTGGTCAGCCAACAGTCAATAGCTTGACATGAAGATGAATGGAAGGAGTGGTTCCAGTATCCCCGCCCAAAAAGCCTGCATAAGTTTGTAAATTCTTCGGGGAGGGAACAGATTCCTTCTCAATGCCGCCAAGATCAGTAAATGCTAAATTGCGTGTAATAAGATAGTGATTTCAGTATCATAAATAGTGCCGTACCGTGAGTGGAGACAATTATTCGAATAACTTACCTATACAGAAGTTCACTCCCTAATCTAGTAGTGAGTCATGAAGCAGATTTTTGCAGAGAGAACCTAGTTCTTTTCGATGACTCAGACCCCCACACACCGCTCAGAATTCGCCTGGAGACAACAAGGTGTCCCGTGCTGATCCAAGCACCTCCTTTAGCAGCAATGACAAAATATCTAACTTGAATCTCCAGATTAGTCCATCAGCAACACGTACAAATGAGATTTGACTTTACGGCTTTAGACCAGCTTGCCCTCTCTTTTATCTTGGTGGTCGTTGTCGCCGAAAACAAACTCTGAATACGCTGTTTGTATCCAATGAATATAGGAGCAAGCTGACTGTCATAGGAAACTCTTCAAAGAGCCATAAGTAGGCTGCATTCAGTCGGCACCGATTATTCTGTACTTGTTGACGCCGAAGAATTCTGCCAGTTGGCGCAGGTTATAGCTGTCATCCTATTGGACGTTAGCAATTCGAGCATCTAGGCGGTCAGTCAATAATAATCCACTAGAGCAGTGCAGCCTTTTTACCTTCACGAGAGTAAAGTCGACAACTTGAAAGCAGAGAAAATGGGAATATTGTACTATTAGCTTGGTCAAGAAGTGCGCAGACATCCGGAAATAGCGTCTTTAAACACATTCATACATTATATACCGGTTTCTCTACTCATATGATGTTCTCTTCGCATTCGCGCTCTGTCGTGGGGTTAGGGAAGCGGTTAAAAGTACGCAAGCCCGTTAACCAGGTCGTTACTGCTTGAAGACTGACTTGACTGTTTCCCAAAGGTGTCTGTGCCATCTCGGGTGCTCTCGACCCCGAGCAAACGAGACTCATTACCCGATGCCGCATCCCAATCGCCCAGCGGCGTCGAGACATCAGCCTCCTCAGCTCCGTTAGCACTTCTTCCTTAATCTTGTAGCCATGGATTTGCAGCGTACTGACCGGTATATACGCAGTTTAACGAAGACCGAGCAACCATCGGAACCGCGCGTAAAAGAATGGTGGGCTTTCGAATCCCTTCCTTGGATATCTGAACATGTTCCAGGCTGACGATCCGCCATAGGGCCGAGCGCTTGGATGACATTGGTGAGAAATTCCGATTGCCTAGGAGTGTGCAGGCCATCTATCTGCGACCGCTCCGAAGGAAAGCCGAGTACGGCTTGCCCGTATGTGACCTTCAACTTCGATCCTACAGCGTGCGAAATGTTGAGTTCTTCGCCGATTTCGCCGTGCGCGCAGCCTACTATCTCAAACTTCCCGTATCCGGTCCAGTACCTCTGCCCCGCATTGTTGAACGCTGGACAGTGCCTCGCAGCAACTTTGTCCATAAGAAGAGTCAGGAGAATTTTGAACGAATAACGCTCCGTCGACTGATACAGATCAAAGATGGCCATCCTGACGCCGTGCAGGTATGGCTTGCGTTCCTGCGAAAGCACGCATTTTATGGAGTTGGCATGAAAGCCAATTTCTGGGAATATGAGAGTCTCGGTATGAATAATCTGGTTTTCTATATTTTTGTCCAATGTTTTATGTATTATGAATGCATGACTAATCAATCGCATCTTGTAGACGTCGGCAAGTCAATGGATGAAGCTGTTGGAAAAGTGGAGGAATCTCTCGAGCCATATCTCTCACAATTCGGTCAACGGAAAGGTGCAGCAATGGAGAAATCGATATTAGATCTTTTGAATAGTGAGCGATTCGCTCACAATAAAAGCCCTTTAACCGAAGTCCGCAAGGGTTAGGTGTACCCGCGAGGCTCCCTCCTCCTCCGTGTTCTATTAGCACACTGTATTATTTCTGTTGCTATTTACCTGTGAACACACAATATGCATAAAAACAAGTGGGAATTGGATGTCCGCTCTTCGTCTCGTAAACTCAGACTTTACCGACGCATTTTGCGCCTTATGGGGCCTTCGATAATTATCTTCTCTTTATGATGTACTTATAGTGGCCTTGGCGGCGTGCGAGTTTCTACGAAGGTATCCGCGAAACGGATATAAATAGGTAACTACTAGGTAGTCAGTCCTTCCAGAGATATCGTTGTCTATTTCGGCCGATGGGCAATGCCTACATAGGTAGATGAACATCATGCACGTGACCTAAGGATATCAGGTCTTATCGCGGTCGTGTCTCATGAAGGTTCCAGTTACCCATACTTCCATATAGAGCGCCTAGTCAAAGATGTCAGCTTCCATAACTCGCCATATGCGATGCTTCCTGAACGACCACAGAAGGGCCAGCCTATTTTTCAGGCCTAATGTGGCCGGCAAACTGCAAAATCCTCGCCCCCAGAGCTCAAGGTCTTACACGACGCAACAGCCTGCCACGTCTGAACGAATAATTTTCTCCGGCATTCAACCCACAGGGATCCCACATCTTGGGAACTACCTAGGGGCATTGCGTGAATGGGTGCGGTTGCAGGACAGTGCAACTGAGGGAACCAAATTGATATTTTCCATTGTTGACCTCCATGCATTGACAGTTCCTCAAGAACCTTCTCGCTTGTGCCAACAGAGAAGACAGACATTTGCAATGCTGCTCGCAGTTGGACTTGACCCTGCCCGCTCTACAATCTTCTACCAGTCCGATGTATGTATCCTTTCTCTTTTCTCAGGTCACCTTCAGTTTTTAAACTGTGCATTCTCTGTGTAGGTTCCTGCGCATACTGAATTGATGTGGATTCTGTGTACGGTGGCTTCTATGGGCTACCTTTCTCGCATGACCCAGTGGAAGGTGAGTTGCTTCACGGCAATGATTGGTTGAGAACTCTGACGGAGTGCATTAGAACACAGTGGTCCTGAGAATTGACTTCACCTAGAGCAAGCTTCAATTGCCTGAAGAGACGGACCTAGATCATTCGACAGCAAAATCAAAACTGAGGCTTGGTCTCTTTTCTTATCCGGTTCTCCAGGCAGCAGACATCTTAGTGCACAGGCATGAAGCCCAGTCACTGCTAAATGAGTCGTGATTCCATACTGATCTTATGTAGAGCCACACATGTCCCAGTCGGTGAGGATCAAAGACAACATATCGAATTCACCCGCTATACCGCGAACAGCTTCAATCATATCTACGGTCCCGTTTTTCCAGCTCCGGAGGCGCTGATCTGTAAGTTTTCATGTTGGGCCCAACTGGAAAATCGAAGGACACTGACTGTTTTGTGATTGGCGACCAGCTCCCGCGAAGCGAGTGATGTCTCTCAAAGAGCCAACTTTAAAGATGTCCAAGTCTCATCCCGATGAACGCTCGAGGATCCTACTTACCGACTCGTCTGAGGAGATCCATAGAAAGATCAAACTCGCTCTAACCGACTCGGAACCAAAGATCAGCTATGATCCAATCCGACGACCAGGAGTGTCCAATCTGATCGAAATATTGAGGCATTTCGAAGATGAAGAGATGTCATGTGAGGAACTTGCACTGCAATTTGAGTCAACTACAATGCGGTCTTTAAAAGAGCATGTTGCCAGCAAAGTCTCCCATCATCTGAAGGAGATAAGGGAAAAATACTTCGCGTTGATGGAGGAAAATACAGGGTACCTTGACACCGTGGCAGATTCTGGAGCTCGAACTGCCCGGGCCAATGCCGACTTGACTATGAAATCAGTCAAGGCTGCCTTGGGTTTATAAAAGAGAAAAAGAGGAAAAAAAAACCTTCTCCTTTTAGACTATACAAGTGTGCAGCGGGGAATAACCGAAATTCTGGGCCCGCCTCGTGCTCACAATATTCCTCAGGTGTACATTAGGTGAATACTTGCCAGCAGTTAATAGATGGCTCTGAAGTTGAGAGCTGCAGATGATGATTCTTGCAGTAACGTTTCCAGCGTTGGTAACAGGTTTTTGTTAAAATCGAGTTAAGGAACCCCAGTCTTAGCCAGGCTGTACTGCCCTACACTTGGGCGCTCTTATTGGAAAGAACGCGCAGGTCAAGCAGATGCTGCAGATCACACACAGAGATCTACGGAGTAGGTTAACTATCACCTAGTTGACCCACTTTTCCCAGGCAGATGAAGTAGAGGCGCAAGCCTGCAAGTACCTCTCCGTACTCCGTAGTGCTCCGCACTCCGAGAGGCTGGATCACACGCAGGGGATTGTGTTTCGAACCTACAGTGTATGTATGTATATGAGGCTGCAGCTGCAGTACGCCGTAACGGAAGGAAACAACCCAATGAGGATTGAGGAGCAATAATGAGTAGCTGCCTCGTAGCTGTTGGCACGTAGCTTCCAAGGTTGCCTAGAGTCGTGCTACCGTAAGTTATGTATGTACATACATACATACTGGCACATTCGCATTATTCAATATGAATCATGATCAACCATAGAGCGTGGTAGCTCTGTGTACAGAGCGGCACAAGTAGTAATAATACAACAAGTAGAAAATCAGAGTACTGCATTGATATCCACCTGGCATTCCTCTCGTGTACGGAGTAGGTACATACTACTTAAAGTATCGAGCCTTCAGTTTCCAACTCCGTACTCTGTGCGAGACGCTCGATGCTCAGCCGCAAACCGGGAAGATCGGATTTGTTAGCGAGCAGTTCAGGGTTGCCTACATAGTCCCAGAATTCAGAGTGGCCATTGCTTGTGTTCGAGGGCCCGTGCGGCAAAAGGCCTCGTCAACCATCCACGTCATCGCGGCTCCGACAGAGCGCAGTACGCACATCTCAGAAAATGTCTCAGGAACAGAGTGAAGGACACCGTTGGTATTATGGTTATCATACTCATAGTATTGGGACTTGAGTGCAACTGTGCTAGAGCAGCAATCCGTAGTACCTGAAGGGACGGCAGGTCTGCCGGGGCAAAATTTCGCATCCTCTGCGGACTTGAGACCACGGAGCACATTAGGCTCTGCAAACTAGTACCCAGGTAGGCACTAGTAGACTGCATACGCGTTCAGCTCAAGGTTGCACTTAAATGGAGTATCACAGTACTCCAGGGTTAGACCAAATCTGACTATATGCCCCGCCTGTGTACCGCAAGCAGGCATCATGAGATCCAAGACAGCCATTCGTGTGTGCATGGCTTTGTCCAACTTTTCAGATTTTGAATATTCATGAGGGTTCGCCGTACTGCGTACCTAACTCAATAAATGGCAACGCCGGAAGGGAAGATGTCAAATCATGTAATGAATTTCAGTCACTAAATGCAGCATTAACTGCTCTAGCCACTTTAGATTTGCAAATTATTTCGTACTTTTTCTTTGAGGATCCGACTGTCTGGTTTGCTCGTGAATTGCAGCAACTGTGCAGCCGCTCAGCCATTTGCAGTAATTCCCACGTCCGCGTCTTTCCACACGTTATCCACGATTTTGTAAGCGGGTCGGGACTCACGAGCCACGGGCGATGATGACGACGATGATGTATCTTGACCGAGCCTGGAAGCTAAGTGGGGATCGAAGGCTTGACGTCGACTGGGTTGACCATCTGTTTTGTCCACTAAGCCACACAGGACATCAGCCATGGTGATAAAAAGGACGATGGCGCCCAACGCACCTTAATCCCATATGGTCTCCTGGCTGGAAACCATTGATTGACCTTCGCCCCTGAAGTGGGTTTCTTTTTTCTATGTTTCTTGTAACTATGTGGCTCTTGTCTCAGTGAAAATTCACGTTCAAGCGTGGCTTCCTTATAAGCGCTGAACTTCTCAATCCGCTGCCCCCTTCAGATAGGCGATAACCACACTGACAATCTGAAAAGGGCTGTCGTCCTACGCATCATGTGGGGTGCTTCGCTTTTGTCGCTAACTCTATTTCTTGCCTTGCCGGCTGTGGATTCTCTGTTGCTCCGCAAAAGTGATGAGCCAGCAGTGGTTGGATTGGATATCCAACGCAAACACGTGCCTAATCCAGTGAGCAGGGATCATCGGCGAAGAAAACGAATTAAAGCAGTTGATCAAGTGCTAGACAATGAGGTACGCCCGATCTTGAATGTGTAGTTGAGCTCCTTGTGCATTTCGAGTTGTTGACAATCGATACCTTAAATATCTTATTGACACAACCAGCAAACCCTATACTTCTGCAATATTACTCTCGGCACGCCAGGACAGCATTTACGCCTGTCCATTGATACTGGAAGCAGCGATCTGTGGTGCAACTCCGCAAGCTCCCGTCTTTGTTCTTCACGGAGAGATCTTTGTACTGCATCAGGGACCTACGACGCCAATTCCTCGTCGACTTACAAATATGTCTCGTCCGACTTCAATATCTCATATGTGGATGGATCAGCGGCTATAGGTGATTATGTGACCGATTCCCTCCATATTGGTGGAGTGACCCTAACGGATTTTCAATTTGGAATTGGTTATTCGTCGAGCTCCCCCGGTGAGTTCCACAATTTATGTCTACGTCTATGATGCCATTTTAAAATCTGACTGCCTTGGGTTTTTATCACAGAGGGTGTATTGGGTATTGGATACACCCTAAACGAGGTGCAAGTAAACCGCAATGGGAAAGCTCCGTACCCCAATCTGCCTCAGGCGCTAGTCAAGGAGGGCTTCATCAAATCAAACGCCTACAGCTTGTGGTTGAATGATTTGGACGCGAACACAGGCTCGATTCTTTTCGGTGGTGTGAACACAGAAAAGTATCATGGCCAGCTGGAGACATTGCCCATTCAACGTGTGAACGGAGAATACGCGGAGTTTATCATCGCTCTTACCGGCCTTGCGCTAAATACGAGCTCGAGCAGTCATGCATATACATCTGAGGCTCTTCCCGCAGCCGTATTGCTTGACTCTGGGAGCAGTTTGTCTTATCTTCCAGACTCGCTCGTTGCGAAAATCTATGATGACCTTGATGTCACTTATGACTCTTCCAGTCAAACTGGCTATGTGCCCTGCGACCTAATGAATCAGGAAATCAGCTTTTCTTTCACTTTCTCATCGCCTTCGATTTCTGTCGGCATCGATGAACTTGTCCTTGATCCAGGAACAAATCCGGACGGGTCGAGGCCTACTTTTCTTGACGGTACACCAGCATGTGTTTTCGGCATTGCACCTGCTGGAGATAGTATTGCAGTGTTGGGAGACACATTCCTACGTAGTGCATACGTTGTCTACGACCTTGAAAACAACGAAATCTCATTGGCCAATACGAATTTTAACTCGACCCGCGACAACATTATGGAGATCGGAACTGGTGAGGACGCCGTTCCAGATGCCATCCGCGTAAAAAACCCGGTCACTACTGTCGCTGTTGGTATTGGCGGTGCACGGATTGGGGGACCGTCGGGGACAGGCATCGTTCTGTCTGGAGCGCTTCCAACTGCCACCAGTACCGGGGCAGCTTTCATGGCAACAAGCGTTCCAAAGCATCTGGCAGCAGGTGTTGCAGGGGCTGGGCTTATATTTGTACTATAGAAATATTGTTGTCGTTAGTTCACGATCTGTGTCCGCTAGCTTCAATTATTGAAGGTTGAAAATTCATGAGCTAATTGTCGGCCCTCCCTGCGCCCTCACTCTCCACACCCCTTCCCCCGCTCTCCCTTTTATTGGGTGATGCCCGATTTTATTACTGTGTATTTTGAGGGAATCTAGCGCTCATTTGTTGCTGCAGAGTGCTTTAAAGAATAGGCGTTTATATATTACTCCAGGCATTGGCGCGGTCAGTTGGACGGTCCATTGTCGTGACCAATAAATAAACAGGCACTGTCAGCTCACAGGATGGCTTAGAAGAAGTGTGGTGGGATTCTTCTACACAAGCAGTACTGCAGTAGTTTTTATTCTTGATGTCAATAGAAGGGCTCAACAAGCGCAACAGCAATTTTGATCTTTGTCTTTGATATAAGAGCCAAGTAGCAATTTTTAACTTGTATTATCAGGGCAGTTCCTAGCGTTTCTATTTCTGTGGCAGACATGAATCGCCACCATCGAGACCAGGGCTGACTTGTATCTGTCAGGCCAATGCCCTGACAATAATACAGGGTAAACGGTGAAGATAGTCATCCATTGGTTATTATCTTGTTTTCATACCTTCCCAGCAAAGCCAACTGCCCAGGCATCTAATGCATTTATCTCGTCTGTATAGGTACTAAGGTACGGAGTACTGTACCTCGGGATAATCTTCTGTGTCCTGGGTACTTACTAGTACTAGTCTTCCGAGGGCAAGTCCTAAGCTTGGGATAGTTGGGAGTACCCCGTATCAGTTTTTATTTCAGTTTTCAGCTTTCTACACACATCAATTCAACTTTCAGAACGCGCATATACTACTCCGTTCCGTTGAAAAGACGGTACTTGGCCTTGACGCGGTGCCGCCGATGCCTCGGATCCCCACATCGATCATTATTCAAGCGCATCGGCAGGATCCTCTTCTACCGATACTCCTCCAAGAGTGTCGCTCGCTTCACTGTGCACAAAATGAACTCCGCTGGTTGCGTGAACGGGCGTTGTATAATGCCAGACAGAGATCCAGTGGGCAACGAGCGACTTCAGAGCGCAAAACCTCGGGATGGAGAAGCTGGCTGAGGTCCATGTGCCGCGAACGAGCCAAAGGGAAACCGTTGCAGTATATCCTTGGTGACCAACCCTTTGGAGACCTAGAAATCCTATGTAGGAGAGGCGTGTTGATTCCACGGTTCGTCGCGCATTCCGCTATGCTTAAGATATCTGCCCGCTCTGTGGCAGATTGCACCTAACTGTTTCTTACACAGGCCTGAAACAGAGACGCACACCTTTCGGACTGCCAATTGGATCTTAGATGATATACGACACGCTTCTCCAAGCATAAAGTCGCTACGCATATTAGACCTCTGTACTGGCACTGGATGCATATCTCTTCTTCTTCACGCTCTCCTCGCTCCTCATGTGGAAAAGTTGACAATCCTTGGCATTGACCTCAGTGCTGCTGCTATAAAGCTGGCCAACAGAAATCTCGAGCACAACTTGCGTCTTGGATTACTATCGGATCGTTCTTCTTCCGAAGTCCAGTTCCTACAAGGGGACGTACTGGGTCGAAGAGGGATTGGTATCCCTGGAGTGGAGGAAATCCTCAGTGGCTTCTCACCAGGACGCAGAGAAGGTGGATATCCTGCGCCTTCGGGAGATCTCGATTGGGACATCCTCATTTCTAATCCGCCGTATATCTCCCCCGATGCTTTCAGGAATGGCACTACTGCACGTAGTGTCCGCCTCTATGAACCTAAACTTGCTTTGGTACCTCCTCGAGTTGGTACTGCCGATTTTCCTGGCCCAGTAACAGCAGCTTGCAGGCAAGAGGACACATTCTATCCTTATCTCCTTTCATTGTCGTCCAGACTACGAACAAAGCTCACCGTTCTTGAATGTGGCGATCCATGGCAGGCTGAGCGGGTGGCGACGCTAGCTGATGCCTTTGCAAGAGAACAATGGCGTGACGACGACTTTGCTGTTGATATTTGGGAATGTGACTCGTACCACTTGGATAACAGTGACGATCACCTCGACGGAGGTGCACGAGCTGTCATTTTGCAGCGATGGAAGAAAAGTTAAGCTGAGTCACAATGATCCTATGCTAAGAATTGGAAAGTTGAGATAGTCTATAGTTATACCTCTTAATGACCTTAGCGACTTAAAAAATTATAAGCGACTGGATTTTTAATAATTAAAAGAGGTCTTCTGTCTGCAAGTCTAGCTTGTAAGTTAATTAATTAGTTTATTAGTATTTGATAGATTTCTATGTTGTATTTCTTATATTAAAACCTATCTTCTGTTAATATTTATTTACTTAGTATTGCTACTTATACTTTCTAGATTCTTACTATAAGCCCCAATAGACAGTTACTAACTTATCTATAATTTAGTTTTAACTAGATAAAGATATTTCTATTTAGTTTCTACTTTAAGATTATTTTAGAGTGCTATTTTAAGCAGTTTTATCTATTTATTAATTACATCTAAAAAGATAATGTTTATTAGTCTTAAAGAGTTTATTAGAGGTAATATCTTTCATCAAATAAATAATAAAATTAATTGCTTTAAAAATGCAGTTTATTTTTAATTGTATTAAAGCTAGCTTTATTTTGTAGCTTTTTTATATTTTATTTCATCTTTAGCAATCTCAGTATTATATTTAGTTATAATTTTAACTATAGATAGAGAATTATCAGCATATAAATCTTATCTTGAAAAAATTTAGAGATTCTTAGTAAGTGAGAAGGGAAATTTCTATTTTATCTCCTTAAGTTTTATAGATCCTGTCTTCAATATTAAATTCCATGAGATAGTGTAATGAGGTAATAAGCTACTCTTACTATGTTGAGGTCTTGATGATGCACTTTCAGTGCTGCATTCCCTGTCTCCTAACTAATGTAGTTGACAAGTGAGCGAGCTACGCAAGTAGACCACCTTCTCACTATGCAATACCTTTTTAATGAGCTATACAACAGCAAATAAATTAAATCATTTATATGTACTAGAAATCAGTTGTTTGACAGTTAGAACATATTCTAGCGGTATGTTTTAATAATTTATATAAGCTACACTGTAATAATGTCTACTAACTATAGATCTGGCCGCTCAATCATTTTTTATATATTCGATCAGCTTGCTGAGTATATTGCAGTTTTTTATCAAATAGTTGAAAAAGATGAGAGAAGTGCAATAACATATATAAAGAAATAATCAAAATTTAAATGTGGAACTAATCAAATTTAAAAGTAATATAACTTCTAATCATCAAGAATTAATAATTGATATTTGCTAATTATACACGTATAAATATACTTATAAAATATCTCATTAATTTAAAGCAAATCAAGTTGATTATAGACTTGATAAACCACCTCATAAACCCTGATCTGACCCTCAACTCACCCTGTGTAAGGCAGATTAAAGTTAAGAATTTAACAACTTGCAGTAAGTATAGATTAAAAAAATAATCTACATTTAATCTGCAACAAAAATTATATTTAAATTAGCTTACGATTATATTTAAATAATATTAATTCTAAATAGACAATAATCTAACTTGAATTTAACCTATATTAGAAATGATCAGTATCTTGATGCTAAAAGTTAAGTTATAGAGCGACTCACACAAAGAATAGTTTGAATTGCCAGAACATTTAACCTACCCTGAACTCACATAGATCAGGTTAAAGAAGGGGTTCAACCTGCTTCAACCCGCAAAAATAATAAATCTACTTGATTATTTTTTGTTCAATTAATTTTTATTGATATTAATTATTTACTAATAATATATTTTATATTATGAAGCTTGATACATTTTTTCTGTAAGTATGATTATAAGAAGTAAGATTTATTTAAATAAATTAATTAATTTAATTACGTTTATTGTTAATTGTTTGACCATATAGATTTTAAATAATTAGATTGATTTATGCTACTAATAATTTTTAAGATTGAGATTCTATTATTTGAAAGCTAGTTTTATGAAAGCTATAAATATCTTAATCAACCACATTATATTAAATAATATCTTATATATGTTGGAACCATTTATAAATAATCTTTAAATCTTTTTACTGAGTTTGTTAATAATTATATTTACAATTATATCTAGATTGAAGCTCAGTATATATTTAATAAAGTTTTAAACCTAATTTCTGCTGATCGTACACGGTGTAATAGTAATAGTAGTAGTTAATTTGTTATAATCTGTCAATAATAGATCTGCTATCTGCTGGATATCAATAGATCTAGAGAGAAGCTTATATTTATCTATATTTAATATTTTTAAGCACAGATTCCTCAACAGTGATAATTTTTTGATTATTTAAAGTGAAATCAACATGTGCAATATGTTTATAAAGATGAAAGATAAAAGTAGAATATAAAACATTATATACCTGTGCAGCAGCATTAATGCTTGAAAATTAGTTTCTTTAAAATGCTTAAATAGCACGAAGAATCTTATTCTCTTTTTAAGCAGTTAAATTGCTTGATATTGCTGATATTTTAGTTGCTGAATCTATTGAACATATTGCAATTATAGGTGGGGAGGTGGCTCACTTGCTTGTGTAGCTCACTCACTTGTCAACTATATTAACATAATCTATAACATAATCTAAACAGAGCGGCTCAAGACACTGAGTAGCCCACTCATCAATACTAATATATTAAAAAAATCTAGTTATCTAACAGCACTACCTAAATCGAAGCTATCTACTCTAGATATTAGATTTATAGGTCTTAGAGCACCTAATTCTTGTATGTTTTATTATTCCATATGTGCTGCACTACAGTAGTGCCTGTTTCTTAAACTCTCCATGGATTCTGCTACTTAACCATCTCTATCTGTATCTGTTCAGCTTCCTGAGCATGTTTTTAGTTTTCAGCATCTATTAAGTTTTTTAGCAGCAATATAGAATTTAGCTATCTCTTACTTTCTTTTCTGATGTTGATTGACTGTATGAAGCTCTTTAACTTCTTCTTTAAGAAGGATAACTTTATTTATTATCATCTGATTTTTTTTGCTAATTAATTAATTATCAGACTTGATAAATTCTATAAATAATAATTAATCAGATGCTTTATTATAGCTGCATCTGACACTATAGATTCTTTATTAAATATGATGTTTATGTAGTTCAGCTAGCTGAGCTATTGCTATAAAAAAAGTTGATAATGTTGATATCAGTCTTTCATTAAATATTAAGATGTGATAGCACTCTATCTAACTGATAAAGTACTAAGCTAGTAGCAGCAAATCCACTTTGAATATTAAATATAAATAGTGCCTATATATGCGTATATTGATATATAGCTAAGAAGTCTGGGTTATATAATTGATGTCAAGGTGCATGCTGGACTAAATCTGCTGGCTATATATTTGCTTTAATAGTGTAAAGTATCCAACATCAAGAGACTGTAGCTGATATAATAAATAAGATAATATATAAAAAGATATGATTTGATGCTTCTTGCAGAAATAATCAAATTTTATAGTTGCATAACTTTTATAACTATCTATAATCAGTAGATAATATCTTTTAATTATATAACGTAACCCACAAGCAAACTGCTCACCCAACCGAACCACTTACCCGCCCACCCGTGTGAATTCTATACAGAAATCGATCAAATTCAATGCGCTACCATGCCACCAAAAGCGCATATAAATTTGAAAAATTCAGCTCATCAGGAGGGGTGAATCCTATTGGCTATATCTGCCATAAAAAATCATGAGAATCTGCTGAGTATTCACAAAGCAGCACATCTTTATGATGTTCCTTTCTCTACTCTAAAGGACCAACTCTACAGCACTGTTGCCAGGACCAATATATATGCCAATAGGTATAAATTGACTGATACTAAAGAAGATATACTTCTACAATAAATATTGTCTCTGAATCAGTGTAGAGCAGCTCCTCAGCCAGCCTCTATACAGAATATGGTCAATATTCTTCTGAGCACAAGTCTATCCAATATTCAATATCATATTGATAAGAATTGGGTCTACAACTTTATCAAGCACTATAAAGACCTAAAAATGCAATATTCACAAAGATATAACTATGAGCATGTCAAGTGTGAGGATCTGAAGATTATCTATAAATAATTTAAGTATGTATAAATCACTATTCAACAATATGGAATTCTTGATAATGATATCTATAATTTTGATAAGATAGGCTTTGCAATGGGCTTGATTACCACTGTAAAGATAGTTACTAGAGCAGAGATATCTGATTATCCATCTTTTTTATAGCCTGGGAATCAGGAATGAGTAATAATTATTAAATCAGTCAATTCAACAGGATGGGCACTATCACCTTATATCATTTTTAAAGAGAAGGCTCAACTCCAGGCTTAATATAAAAATAACATCTTGCTGCATAACTGGAGGATTGAGATCAGTTCTAATAGATGGACTACAGATGAGATTGGCATATCATGGCTTCAAAATCTGTTTATTCCATATATAAATAATCAGATAAAGAAAAATATTGGATACTGGTCCTTAATAAGCATAAAAGTTATTTAACACCTTAATTTAATTATGCCTGTACTCAAAATCATATTATATCAATTTGCATGTTACTTTATTCATCTCATCTCCTGCAGCCTCTTGATATTAGCTGTTTTGCTGTTCTAAAGCACATATATAGCCACTTAGTTGAGGATAATATGTGACTTGATATTAATTATATTGACAAGCTAGATTTCCTTACAGCTTATTCCAAAGCTTGTATAGAAGCCTTCAAATCAGAGAATATCAAAAACAGTTTAGCAGCAGCTGGATTAGTGCTATTCTGCCCAGATCAGGTGCTTATACAGCTTAATATACAGCTTAAAACCCTTACATCTTCTGGAAGCCATGCTGGCAGTATCCTAACCAACTGGGTGTCAGAGACACCTCATAATATTCTTGAATTACAGCATCAGGTGACTACAATCAAGGCCTTACTCAAACAGCATATGCAGAGCTCACCAAGCCCTACAAATGCTGCTCTGGATCAGCTTATCAAGGGCTGTCAGTTGGCCATAAATAATGCTGCCATTCTTGCAAAGAAAAATTATGATCTACAGGCTATAAATAAGAAGCAGAAGCAGAAGCACAATTGATCAACAAACTAGCTATTATATAGAGGAGGTCTTTTAGTTCAGGAAATATAGATGCTCATACAAAATTAAATTCTGAGATGAAAATCAGGCACTGAAGGGTATAACTGCTTAGGCTATAGAGGCAGCTTCTGCACCCTATATACATTCTGCCAAGGTGTAGTGACTGCAATACTGTTGGGCATATACAGACTTGATGCCCAAATTGCTCTAATTCTTGATTTTGTAAATAATTGCTGTTTTAGGTCAATAATAAAGCTTTGGATTCTATATAGTATTTGCGTGGGTGAGCAGGTGAGCGGTTCAGTTAGGTGAGCGGCTTGCTTGTGGGTTATGTTATGCTGCTATATACTTATTAAGCATTTTTTTAATCAGATTATATATAGCTTATTATTGGTCTATCCAATTTTGCTTACATTAATTATTCAATTATATGATATATCTTGATATTATGTAGATTAATAGATTTTATCAGTGAAGATAGTTATTAAAGATAAGGCTTAATCAGTTACATTAATTATATAGTTATTTATTTGCAATTATTTAGCTGCAGAGCTCTAATACAGCTAGTAAAATAATAAGATTCAATAATAATAATCTTGACTGTAAATACCACACTTATTTAGAAGTCAGTTTTATTAAAGTTATAGATATCTTGTTCTAGAATGCTATACTTTTTATATAGTATTATAAATAATGTAATCAGACACCGAGCAGGCCAGGACACCGAGCAGGCCATGTAACCAACATCTATTATATTAAATATCTAGTTATCTCACCACAACACCCCTAAATTGAAGCTATATACATATAAAACAATTGCCTATCTGTTTGGGCAGCTGACCCTAGTATGACCTTGAATATTGCAGTTGCTGCACTGCAGTGGTGCATGTTTTCTAGGCCATTTATTATCTTTCACTACCCCCTCTGCTTGCAGCTCTGCAGCTTGCTGAGCAAGCTGCTGATCTTCTTCAGCAGTCAAAATATCCCCTGTATCAATATAGGATCTAGTTGTCTCTCACTTGCATTTTTAATGTTGATTTACTGTATGTAGCTGCTTGATTTCATGCTCTAAAAGCACTGCATTATTCATTGCAATTTGGCAGCCCTTGACCACTTGATCAACTGCTTCACTAATTAGGCTAGAAGGACTGTATATATACTGTTATTAAAGATTCTTAGTAAGTTTTTCCTCCTTCTCCAGCTCCCTAGCATTCTTTGGTGTTTCAGCAGTCCAGCTAGATAATTGATTGCTATGGGATATGCCTGACAGAGTAGATGTTTTCAACTAAATATAAAGCTGATCAAGCACCTGCTCTGATTTATATAAAACCAGGCCTCCTGCAGCAAATCCACTATATATATTAGATGCTATCAGTGCATGCAGGTGCACTTGTTAATAGATTGCAATAAAATCTTTCTTGTTAATATAATTGATGTTATGCTGCATATAGATCTGTGTTCCCTGCCTATATGCATGTTTCAATGGCCCAAAGCAGGCAATATCAAGCAGCTATAATAGATATAATAAATATGATAGAAGATATAGAGGAATGATCATATTCTCAGTGCAGAATTGATCAAATTCAGCAGATGCATGACTGCTATAGTTATTAAGAATTAGCAGACAATATCTCCCTGCTGTATAGACTTTAATATGTTTATTAAAAACATCCTTCAGCCAACACATCTCAAGCTTATCAGTGGTCCAGCTATTTTTACTGGTCCCAATTGTCCAGCTCTTTGGTAGTTCTATATACCAATTAGATTGGTGATTCTGGGCTGCAAAAATAATCATTGGAGGCAGGGCTTAGCCAGCTGAATTGACTTCTTCAATCACAGTTACTTATTCTTGATTCCCTGATTGGATTGCTCTAGGCCAGCTCCTTATCTTAGAGCCAGTAACAATCTTTGCAGTTGCTATCAATCCTATTGAAAAGCCAGTCTCATCAAAGTTGTAGATATCCTGTATCACTTCACATTATATGCTTTTGCAGCCACTTGAATGCTTTTTATTTGACCTGATTAAATTGCTTTAATGACAAGCAAGATATAGCCTTCTTACTGAACTGCTGAATCTGCTTGTTTTGCTTGTTTTGGTGGCATATTTGTAGTTGAGGTTGATGAATATGTTGTGTTGGTTGATTATGTGGCCTGCTTGGTGTCCTGGCCCGCTCGGTGTCCGATTATGTTAAGCTGAAATCATTTTTAATAATCTTTAAATCCTTATATTAAGCCTGTTAATAATTATATTTATGATTATATTTGAATTGAAGCTTTTTATAATAATCAATAAATCTGCACACATACTTCTTATTATGACTGAAGATAATGCTTTTAGCCAAACAGATAGATAGCAACAGATTAGCCCTATTGTGTATAATAGCTAGACATAATAAACCACCTCATTAACTATAACGTAAACGGACAGCGAGCGGTCCGGGACAGCGAGCGGTCCGGCTCCTCAAACCCCTACACTGCACCTCAACAACCCCCCTATACCAGCTTATTCGGCCACAATGGCACCAGATAACAATATTTCAAAGGAAGGATGTGTTCAGTTAGCTCTTAATACTTATAAAAAGGGCCTTTTAAGTCAATTTCTAAAACAGCTTTAGCATATGATGTCCCTCCAACAATATTAAAGAGATATGTCAAAGAAATCCCCACTTGCAAAGACTCAATTGCAAATAGTCACAAATTAACAAATACTGAGGGATCTACTCTCTTAGCATAGATTCTGGATCTAGACTGATGCAGCTTACCCCTTCAAATATCAACAGTACATTATTTGGCACAGTCATTGCTTTCTGCATGGTTATCATCCAAAGCAATTATCAGCAAGAAATGGGTCAACCACTATATAAAACACCACACAGAACTGTGCTCTAAATACAGCTGAAAGTACAATTATTAACAAGCCAAATGTGAAGATCCAGAGCTTATTAAAGGGTGGTTTAAGCAGTTTCATAATACTATTTAAAAGCATGGAATCCTTGAGCAAGATATCTACAATATGGATGAAACTGGCTTTCAAATGGGCATAATTTCAACAGTCAAAGTTGTCTGTAGATCAGAAACATGCAAGAGCCATGCAAAAGCTATACAACCTGGGAATTGCAAATGGGTAACTGCAATTATTGCAGTAAATACAGCTGAATAGGCTCTACCTCCACAAATTATTCTTGCAGCAAAGAATCACCAATCTCAGTAGTATAAAGCTGTTCCAAACAATTACCAAGTCAGTGTTAGTGATAATAGCTGGATAAATAATGCATTAGGCCTTGATTAGTTTCAAGAGGTGTTTGAAAAGCATACAGCTTCTTGTACTGTTAACAGATATTATCTAATTCTGGATGGCCACAGCAGTCACACCACTGCAGAATTTAATAAATTCTGTACAGAAAGGAAGATTATTTTTTATATATACTACTATATTCTTCACCTCTGCTTTAATTATTGGATGTGAGCTGTTTCTTGCCATTAAAATATCTGTATGGTCAGAAGATTGCAGAGATGATAAAGAATGGTGTTTATATCATTAGCAAGAAAGATTTTCTATATATTTATTCTACAGTCTATTGACAGGCTTTATCAGCATCAAATATTCAAAGCAGATTTGCTGCAACTGGCCTGATTCCATTATTGCCTAATAGAGTGCTTTCAAAGCTTTATATTAAACTGAAAACACCAACACTGCTGTCAACAGGACATAACAACCAGTCTTTTAATCCAGGAAAGACACTAGCTAATATGCATCAACTAGATCAACAAAAGAAGCAAATTCAACATCTCCAGAATCAAAAAAATCAAATATCTCTGTCAATAGTGGATTAGGCAGTGGATAAGATAATTAAAAATGCAGAGATCACAATGCAGAACATCATTCTATTACAATAAGAAGTCAATCAGCTTTGTGCTTCAAATCAATGTCAAAAAAGGAAGAAAGAGATAACAAGACACTTTATTCAAACCAGTAGAAGTTTGACAGGCATAGAAGGACAGCAACTTAATAAGAAATGTGATCAACAGAAGCAGATGCAGACATAGGCATTGTTATCTAGACCATCATATGGAGATTCAAGATGTAGTAATTGTAATAAAATAGGTCATAATCAGCTTAAATACTCTAGTATATAGGGGGCTTTCTGTATATAGTCAAATAGATTAAATTTTGTTGCAATTAAAGCTTCAATATTTAGTGTGTTGATTTTTCGAGGAGCTGGACCGCTTGCTGTTCTAAACCACTCACTGTCCGCTTACATTATTTATATATCAGTTTATATAAGCAGAAGCTCTAACATAATTTACCAACAAGCAAGCCTCACCAAGAAGCAAGTGGTGGTTCAAGCCGCTGAGTGAGCCACCCCCCTATTCAACTACATCATCTACTACTATATCAAATTCCATCAAATATACCACCAAAGACTGCTGAATTAAAGGTGCAAATAGAAGGCTGTATGCTGCTTGTAATTAAAGCAGTTAAAGAGGGTCAAATCTCTTCTGCAAAAGCAGTGGCTGATATCTATGATGTCTTATATTCTACCCTAAAACACTACATTTAGGGGCATACAGCTCGCCTTGATACCTCAGCAAATAATCAAAGGCTTACCAAGCTGGAGGAATCTTCACCAAAGCAATAAATTCTTGATATGAATGAGCAAGGCCTGCCACCATCTCATGATATAATGCATAAAATGGCAACTATATTGCTATCTGATCATAAAGACAATATATTAATTGGTCTAAATTGGGTGACCCAGTTTATTAAGTGGTATAGTGATCTTGCCTCTAAATATAATTGCAAGTACAACTATCAACAGGTATAATGTGAGGATCTAGAGATTGCCAGGAATTGGTTCAATCTTGTTCAGAATACCATAGCAAAATATGGTATTCTTGAACAAGATATCTACAATTGTGATGAAACAGGCTTTCAAATGGGTGTGG
>JGI26051J44788_1000448_pt1 | contig 22939 bp, 21 predicted proteins | sample HigsolmetaGSP13D_FD_44788 | JGI IMG/M metagenome (IMG submission 44788) | reverse complement strand
ACATGCCTGTCTGTCTGGATCGATGGGTTGTTTGGATCATTCTGGGTGTTGGATCATAGGCCTTGTTGGATCAAGATGGCAGATGGATCATTTTGATCCATTATCACGTGACCTCCATATGACCTCCTTTATGCCAACTCCGGCTATAACAGATTGATCTGTCTACCATCATCATCATCATCATCATCTTGCTCCACCTATCACAGTCATGGTTATTAATTAGCAGATAGAGCTGAGAGTTGTGGTGGTTACAGTCTTTACAGATAAAATACCTAGATATGTACATGCACAACGTATTGTACATGCTCATTCCGAGATTCTGAGATCCACATCTTGGAGGCCGCTTCAAGATTAAATTAATTAGCGATCAAGGTAAGTAATTAGTTAATTCAGAAGGTACCTCGAGTTATGTGGGTTGGAGCGTTCCGGACAAGGTTTGTAGATTTATTATATTGATGAATTGCCCAGTAGATGCCTTCTTAGCTGATTTGCTAGCAGTCTTAGAACTTAGAAAGAAAGTGGCTATAATGGTTATTACTGTTAGCACCGAAGAATAAAAAAAGGGGTTTATAAATGGATGGGTTGACGCTTCTGGTGAGCTATTAGGTTATTTTTTTGATTGCTGCAAGGTCCCTATTTATGTACTGTACCTAGGTACTACTGTACTCCGTATATGTGAAGAATTACTAGAATGCACATGAAAGCAACTGTGGCACTGGGTGATTTCAGAGACAGCTAAAAAAAATGGGTTGAACTGGTCTATCTACATAATCTAAACTAGGCGAAATGATGCAAACAGTGGCGGAGGAAATCATTCTATATAAGGGTGCCTAGCCGGCGGTTATTATGTATGGGAAGTCAATACACCACTTCAATCGCTTCACATCCAAGTAATCTTCTGGAAGCCTTGGCGGATTCCGCACGATTGCGTATTAAGTAAACAGGTCTTAGCGGTTTCCCCAGAGACCTTCAAACCGGACCTATTATTATTAAAGAAACGGGTATGCGCTTTATGAGCTGGAGGTATCTGATCTGATTTGGATCCTGGATTCGGGCATATACAGCCATGAACACTGCGGGAACTACCATAGACACGGGGAACGTCTTCCAGTGGTCTTTAGGACAGACAGATTACATTCAACAGATTCGAGCTAGGTTGGAGTCGCTAGGGGAGTCTATTTTGATGAGTAGCAAACTTGAAAAGTGGAGTGTGGTTTGTTATTGCTATCGACACCCAAGAGGCCTGGTTCTATTGATGCACAAATAAAGTGATGCTTCTGTTTGACTTATTTATTACTTGCTTTGGACTGATACGATGTCCCTAATCATATATTTTTATTTGTTTACAGAGACATTATATTTATCACCAACAGCCCGTTAGATCATACGCAAGCGTCGCCTGCAACAGGTAACTGACTGAGATCATTATCCTTTTACAATTTAGGTCAGGAAGACTGACATGCGATGTTTCTGTTCTATACAAGGCACTTAAATTTCTCCCCGCATGAAAGTATGACGGGGACCGTATTTTCTGTTCGGCACTGGGTCAACTCGGCATCTGGATCCCTCGACTCGAGGGTTAGGTCATATTCATACAGATATAGGTGCTTTCAAGTCGACCTGATTAACAGGAGCGACAGGTGCGCCAGTTATCAATAAGCCTTGATATTCTCTAGGACTCGAGCTTTGTTAGCTTGAATGCTCCAACCGTCAATACTAGATGGGGCTGCAGCATGCACCTGTCGCTGGCAACGAAATAGTGGCCGGGGAAAGGTTACCAACAAGTGTACATACTATTCACAAGAAGTGAATCGGACGCAGAAAAAAAAAGGGCACTTGCTTGATATTATAATCACAGCGGGAAACACATCCAGTCCCGCTCTAGCAACCTTCCCCGACTCCAGCGCCTCTATCAGAGCGTCTTCGTCGACAATGGCACCGCGAGAGGTGTTGACGCTAAGACACTGTCCTTCATCTGCGCGAACTCCTTGCGTCTGAGCATCTCAGTCGTTGCGTCCAGGGGACAGTTTGATGGATACGATGCCAGACACGAACAGGAGTTCCTCCAGCGACGGACGGTATGTCGCATCGTATTGCACCTTCAGTTCGGGGGAGAGCCGCGTGCGGTTATGATGTTTGATTTTGAGGACAAATACAGCATCTTTCCTTGCCACATGCTGGATTTACCAACGAGGGCCCCGAAGAGCTCCTCGTCGAACGGTTTGTAGGGATGTGTACCCATGCGCACGAGGATCGCGTCCCAGGGCCCTTTGGCTGTTGGCGATCTCATCTGCGACTTCGGCGATTATTAGGCCCTTGCGGCAGGTGGATTCGAGGACGTGTGAGGGTTTTTTTTATTTAACTCTTCAGATCAGTATGTCTTGTATGGAAGTGTCATCTGCGGGTAAGTATCGATGACAATGAGTAATAATGAAAGCGCGTTATATACACATCCAGGTCAAGTTTGCACGTAAAATCCTTCATGTATCTATTCCTCGTCAACATAAGCTGGATAGCCCTGTGCTAGAAGCTTTGGCTTTCACTGGGTAGGAATAGAAGGAGATGGGATTCGGCTGGACAGGATAGGATCCGTAGCCTGTGATTTGGCTGTCTAAAAAAAGTGCCAGTTAGTGGTCTTGTATGTAGCTCCCTATCCGCTCGTTCTCCATGTGCAATGAGCTCTGACTACATCACCACGATCAGAGAGTATGGTGCTGACTGATGTGTATGGAGAATCTGTTCCCTCAAAGATGAGCAAACCTCCAGCTCTCTAGTTCTGTCAAGAGCCGTGCGGAGTAAATGATCGACAGCGAGTAACCAGGGAACCGCTTATCAATGGCACCGACGTCTCTCGAGGAGACTTTTGAGTCGATACCCCTCTTTGTCGTCACTATCGTCGGGTGAAGGCACCTGGGGCTGCAGACCTGCAACTGATGGATTAGTTTTAGACGCTCCTGTCAAGTGCTAATTTACTTTCCACCATCATCATGCATACAGACGGCCCCACAGATAAATAGCGCTGTTATAGTTATACTCCGAAGTTGTTATGGCTCCGTACACGGCAGTATCGGCCGAGTAGGTATGTACTCAGTACCCCTCGAAAACTCGACTCCGCACTTCGCGGCCTTGGTCCGAGCTATCGAATGCCGTGATGATCGTTCTTTGCATTTTATTGTTGTTCTCCGCAAGCAGTGAGAAAAAAAATTATATCCTTCTGTTGAACGGAGGCATCCAGCAGTCCTATGAAAGTGAGTTAGAGCTGTCTGAAGGGCCCTCATGTTCGTATGACTTTGTCGAGGGGTGATGAATAGCGGCAGTTGACAATGATACTCGATCCGAGAGGAAAATGCGCAAAGACCGTCTTTGGGCTTTGCGGCAAGAGAAATGAGCTGTTCCACGCTCCTGGAGACGGTGGCAGAGAGTGAACAAAGTGCCTCCCCATGAATCCCGTCAAACTCCTTTCAAGGGGTGGCCAAGATTTGTTTTTCACCCCCTCTTTTTTGCCTGATCAAATAGAGCCAGTCCGACGCGTGCATGAAATTATTTACCCCGTATATGTTGTGAAACTCGGCATATAGAGCCTGATGGGCCAAGAAAAGTCGGTATTTCCATCAGCCTCGGCTTTCTGATATTCACCTGGTTAGCAACCCAGCTTTTAGGCATTCATGCTATCAATTTTTAGAAATTACAAACCCCTGGTCTGCTTCAGAACCCCGCCACCAAAGGAGTCCTTCAGGAAGAGGTTGCGGCGTCATAACCTGGACCGTGCTCGTCTTACCCCGCTGCGTGAAGAGAAAATTAAGGGCAAAATGCCGGCCCAATATTCATAGCTCCGTATCTCGACAGTGGGCACCGTCAGTGCCTTATTGTTATTCAAAACAGAAAAACACAATGACATCACTCTATAGAGGCACAATCCGAAGCCGAATGTCAGATCTACATCGCACTGGAGTTACCGACCAGCCGAAGTAGCAGCAGTCTTATTCTCATCTGCACGAGACGAGGCTTGGCCAGCGTACTCCACTACGCTGAGACTTGCACCGCCAAATGCCCAAGACCTTTCGGGGTCTGTCCGTCTGCCTTCTTTTTTCCTCCTAGCGACTTCTTTTCGTCTCATCGGTTCCCGCGGCAAAAGAAAGAAATCCACGCAGTTTGATAGGCTGACCCCGGTACTCAGGACCTCCAATAACAGTAATACATGAAAATTTGTTGCGGGGGCTTGTCTTCGTAACCTTATGCAGTAGTCAAGAATGTTCGTAAACGGGAGAAAAGACACGAGTGACGATCGAGTGGGTCAATACACGGCATGCCGGGATCCACGATCTGCCGTCGAATATCATCATTCCGACCCCTATGACGTCTGAAAAGTCAGAGCGTCTGAAAAAGGCAGAGATTAGCAACGACTCGACCAGAGCTTATGGTAACAGATTACAGAAGTCCTGCGCATCGTAAACTTTGCAAGGGGCAGATGAAGATGAGGTTAACCAATGTAGCCAAGTCCCGCGGCGCTTACTTTCATTTGCCGGGGTTGCTGCGTGACATATTGGCGCTTGGCTGAAAAAATTCTCCGAAGGCCAGACATTCGAGTGTCAACAGTGCTATCTCTGGCAAAGATTGCGGGCTATGTTTGTGCACAGGCCATACGGCAGTGCCAGACCCTCACTTTTTCCGAACCCACGAGAGTTTCCGAGCCCGACTGCATAGCCTTCTTGGTTCAAGTTGGTTGACTGTTGCTAGCGCAGACCCGCTTGGTCAAATTTTCTCATCATCGCCGTACGGAGAAGGTGGAAAGTGACGATCTTGTTTGGTCAGAGTGTACACTGATGACTGCAGATCTCTAGGGACTCAACAGTCAATTGGGTGAAAACATTTCACTGGAAACTGTTACGGATTCACAAGGGAGGTTGAATTGCGAATCAGTGAATATTCAACAGAATTCATGTTGCTTTGAATAATTGAATTGCTGGTTATTGTGCTCTGTACTCACCGTAAAGTATAACACATCTGAATTCAAGACCCCGCATGTGTAGACTTCGGGTCATTTTTTCCGGACTCCAGGGGCTATTTGATATCCATGTGTTTAGTCAAAGAGATCAACCAGAAACTAGAATTGCTGCAGTGTCTGGCGGGAGTGGTAGATGTATTCTGTAGTTCTCAGAAACAGAAAAATCCTGGAACGAGACCGATTAGATAGAATATAGAGAATCTTCGATCCGACAGAATAGAAACAGAGACATATCTTATGCCATAAAGACATACGTAATCGTCAGACTACCCCAGAGGACATTGAAGACGAAGCGACAGACAGGGTATGGTCAGACTGTTGGCATTTCCGGGGTCAATTGGTCCCGTAGGCTGAGTGAGCCCGCGCCAGATACAAACGACCGTCGACCAAGCTAAGAACCCTCATCAAACACCCCTGGCGGCGTGAGAGCATGGCACTGCAACTGCCAACTGTCAAGACTCAACGTCGGCAACGGTCCACCTGGCGATATCCGGAGCAGATCTGCGGCGTCAGAGCCTGCAGCCTGGAGGACCCTGACATCTGAGGCGCGGCGGGCTCACGATGATACAGAGCAAAGATGCCAGCGAACATTCTTCGAGGCTTCTAGCCTGCTTAGTGCTGCGCAGGGCGGGCTGTGCTGGCTGCGCCTGGTGGCCCAGGAGGCGCAACGTCGCGCGAATGGCGGCCGACTCTGGGCGGGCCGATCGTCGTCTTTGAAACGGCCGCGAGGGACGAGCACTTGATGATTGGAGCCCCTCGAGGATGGCGTGAAGCTGCTCGAGTGCAGAACCGTGGGCTGTGCGGTCTCGCGTGGACGAGGAGGTGGAGAGCCCGAGAGGGCAGACAACACCGCGCGCTCTGCTCCGCCGCGCATCTCTCCCGTCCGTCAACGCTGCAGAAAAACACACCCCCCTGAACTCGCGTCGACCCTGCCCAAGCCCCAGAGAGAAGAGCGTTGGAAGCGCTGCTTGGCCCGGTAAGCCAGACTCCCACGTCGAGATGCACATCGGAGAACCCCCCAAGAGTCCCAACAGGGGCCACGCTGATCCGCGCCCTCTCCCTGGACAGCGGACAGCCCTAAAACCTGACGACGCGCCCACCAGGCTAATCATGATGCTGCTCACCGACAGGTATCGCGCCTCCATTCTGGGGTTCCAAACGCTCTTCCAGGCCAATTGCCAGCTGCTGTGGTGATCGTCATCCCCCCGAAGCCATCCTCGACTAGGGAAAACCCACCGGCTGTTCCGCTCCAGGCTGAAACACACTTGGGCCGCTGCACTCGGCGTTGTCTTTCTTCCAGCTCCACGTTTTGGCGTCCTTGCGTGACCGCGAGACCACCTTCGTCGCAGGGCTGTCCCTGTCTTCTCTCTTGTTTCCGTTCCATCTCGCTCTCTCTATAAAAGTGTCCGCCGCCCCGCGCGCCTGCTCGTTTCCGCCATGTCTGAGGCCCTCAAAGAAGAAGTTGACCGTCTTTTCAACACGAAGGAGAGGATCTACTGCCATCCAGAGGACCTCAATAACAACTCCGAGTTCGAATCGAGTTCCGAGTCGGAGGACGAAAGCCAGCCTTACGTCCATTCCGATTCCGAAGAAGACACATCCCACAACATGGTCTCCAGGGCCGCAGCCTACACGATCCCGACGACCCAGTTCGACGCGAACACGGGTCCCAAGGGTGTCATCTCGGATGCGCAGTCCTTCGAGCGCGCAAAGAAGCGCTCCTTCCGCAGGACACTGCTCGGCGTCACCGGCTTCGACAACCAGCCGTCCTCCAGGCCGGCCAGGGAGGACACCAAGTTGTTGAGGGAACGCCGCGCTACCGAAGGCTCTGTGAGCGAGGAGGATGAAGAGCAGTTCATGCGCAGGTGGCGGGAGGCGCGTATGCAGGAGCTGCAGCAGCGCGCCAGAAGCAAAACCGGCCCCAGCAAGAAGATGTACGGCTCCGTCGAGCTAGTCGATGCGGTCGGGTACCTCGATGCTATTGAGAAAGTCCCCCCGGACACAGTCGTTGTCGTCTGCATATATGATCCTGAGGTACGACTTCCATGAATTTAAACTCGTACCTCTCTCAATGGACCTATTGCTGACGTCTTGCCAGTCTACCATCAGCTCCATTGTCGAAGACTGCCTTATCACTGTTGCTCGCAGACAATTGACAACGCGTTTCATCAAGCTGCACCATGAGATCGCGGAGATGAACCATATCACCGCTCCGGCCTTGCTTGCTTACAAGAACGGTGATGTCTTTGCGACCATAGTGGACATCCTCAAGCAGCTCCCCGACGGAAGAGACCTCAGTCCTTCGAGTCTTGAGGAATTGCTGATGCGGTATGTATTTTCCTAAGCGTCGTTGTACCTCTCTTGATTGTATTCCTAATCAGATTGCTGACTATGTCTCGTAGATACCGAGTCTTCTGATGACAATCCTCTCCTGACGATGTATCCATTCTATTCCATTACATCAGCTTTTTGTTTGGATTGAGCACACGTTCTTCTTCCTAATTGGAAGAGAGTTTGCTTTGCTTGAAGAGCGTTGGCGTACCGGCGTATGGAGTTTCCATTTGCTACCCTTATTGCTTGGTTTGGCTCAAGCCTCTCTCTCGGGTTCAACTTGGAAAGTTCTTATACCGCCAACTACTGATGTCTGTGTGTTTGGCTTATAGACGGGGCATGATGGTTTTTGGGTTTCCTTTTGGTTTTTGGATGTCTTTTTATCTACATGCTTTGAGATATCCCCCATCGTGTTTTGTCTGTTTCGCGGTGTTGGACATTTTGCCTGGATAGACCACCCCATCTCCTTCGCCTTGCAGCTGGACTTGCTGGTTTGTGTTGTGTGCATGTGACCCCGACTGACCTGACTTGGCTGATGTTTCTTCCTTGATCATGATCGCTCCACCATCACTTCATCTCACCTCGACCCTCTGGATGCCTTCCTTCCCACTTTTGTTGAATTGTCCATTTCTTTATTTTTCCGTGATATCAAAGGGGGGAGCAAAAAAAAGGAGAAAAACGGAGAATTGGATCTGACATGGTACATATATTATTGATGGACTGGCTGAAATAATGAGACAGAAAAATTAGGATAAAGAACTTGCTTGACCCTCGGGGAGGAGTTTTTAAGATCGCTTCATTTAGAGGAGATGAATGAGATAGAAACAAATAGATATCCCATTTTGATTTCACCTATCGTTCAGTGTGTATTGTCTTGGATCTTATTGATCATTACCTATCTCCTTTTTCTGTCTGCATATATGCACACGCATGCATGGCAACATCTGTGTAACCAGGCTGTTATACTTAGGTATATCATTGTGTAACTATGTTTATATACACACACATAGTAATAGGTCTAGATATATATCCAATAGATACTTCTATACCTTCCCCCCCCCTCAGCGCATTGCGCAGTACTGATATACTGTACAGGGTATGTATACCGCAGTCCGACAACCAACCAGCCCATCTCTTTGTCGCTCGAGTTCCAAGTCCGTAATCGTATCTCGTATCATGATCACCCGCGCCTACGCCCTTTTTTGTTCGCGGAACATCGAGGTAGATGCCTCTTTCTTGCTCTAGAATAATTTATTCTATGTTCCTTTCTGTCTGTTCACTCGGCTGCCTTGCCTTTGTTTTTTTTCCTCTCCCTGAAAGAAGAGGGAAAAAAAGAAAAGAAAAGGAAAGAAAGGTAGAAGCCATCGACCGGTCCGGGACGATCTTTATTTATAAACAGTGGAGTTAGTTAGTTCGAAACGTCTATTGATTTAATTAAAAAGGCCGGAATTTCTCTAAATAGGATAGATAGAATACAAGTTGCGTCGCCTCCTTAGTACAGTACAGTACAGTGGTACTATTTCTACCTCGTAGGTACTGACTGTACTTTTATCCTATCACCTTAACTGATGGAGAGGTCGATCGATCGATCGATATAGGTCAATGGATAAATGAAAAGCAACAGACACCTGTCAATCGATGACCATGACCGATGATTAACAAATAACAGTATGTATGTATGTATGTAATTCATAGACGTGTCAATTCTTTTTCTTTTCTCCCAGCGTCTTTCTCTCTCTCCCTCTCTCTCTCTCCCCCGATCTCCTCCTTCCTCTCTTGCAACTGGAGAGTATATATAATATACCTCGGGGCCTAGATCAGATTACCTACCTACTGTACTACAACTACTATTAGTAATGTATGTACATGTACATCTCCATCGTATCATATCCATCATATCGGGGTTACAAGGGACTCTTACATATAAGCTACAACATCACGTCATACAGACAAAGAAAGAAAGAATGCTGCAAATATCTACTTTTCAACTTGACTATGAGACTACTAGACTATAGTATAACTAGGCTAAAGAAGCTATCGATCAAATCAGATCAGATCAGGCGGGGAATCAAGTCAGGTCAAATCAAATGAAATCAAATAGAATAAAAAATCCGACCAAACCGGACCAAACTAACTCCAAGAAGCAAAAGAAAATGGCAAACAAGGAAAGAGGTGATCGGGAAAAAGTAAGCCAGATAGATAGATAATTTGAAGAAATTTGTCGAGAAGCTATCTATCTATCTATCTTTCTTTTCCCTTTGGCCCCTTGTTGATGTCCATATTAATGCTGGCTACATGACCATTATTTTTCTTCCATTTCTCACTATATAAAGGTGCAACGGGTCAGTGCTAATTAGATCAGAAGATTGTATCTGCATTACTCTTTTCTTCCTTACATATCCTGATGATTGATGATCGTGGGTGTGAGATTCAAACAAGCCATCGTTTTGTCATACAACGCCCTTCTCCTGTACGAAGTCCCACAGCATCTTGATAAGACCGTCCGGGAGCGTGTAGAGATCGACATGGAATTCGCCCTCTGTATGGCAATGTTAGTCACGTGAGGACCTCTGAAAGATGGGACGAAGGGGGATATCTAGAGATCAGACAGAAAGGAGAGACAAAAAAGATGCGACGAAATAACAAGATATGCAACTCTGGACTAAAAGGGAAAAGTTGCGACGAAAAAGATAAGACATACGTTCCACGTCATTCTTTGTGTAAGAGTCAGGCGCCTTGTTGTCATGCACCATCTGGACAACCTGCAGCAGGTCATCCTCGCCAAGTTTCTGAAGACCATCGGCCAGCTTGTCCATATCGACCTGCTCGAATAATAGGTTCCTTGTAAGCAAATGGAGGTTCCCAAAGTCACCAGATGTCCACCAGTCTGCGTTGCCCCCATCATCACGACACTCACATTCTTGTCTACCCGCTTCTTCTTCTTGCTTCCCTCTTCTACAGTTCCACTGCGTTTCGACTTGATGCCATTCTCGTCACCGGGAACGGGTCCAGATTCTCGGAGGAGCGAAAGGAGCGCAGGCTTGGGGTTTCTGAAGGTCTATATATAGCAGACACGAGGGCACGAGTAAGTCTCTGTACAACCCGTCGCCGGAAGAAAAAGAAGAAGATGATGATTATACTCACGATAACATGCTTCGACTCGTAGCGCGGCTGTTGGAAGTTGAGGTCATGAGTGATGATGTGCTCCTTGTCTGGCGCGAAGAGGCTAATCTGCATGTCAAACTCTCCCCATCCCTCTTCCTGAATCCTAAACGGCGGGTTCTTGAATGCTATACACCAAAAACGCCCCGGGTTAGCTCAGTCCCGTCTCAACTTCCGACAAGCTTCAGTTCTGTCACTCCATCTCGGAAAAGACACTTTCCGAACCGGAAGACAGAAGAAGTCAGCGGATTAGACTAAACGTACTCTGAACGGCTCTGTCGCCAAAACTTGGGTGAAGAGTATACGTCACTTTGTCAAAGATGTTGGCCGGAACTTGCTCCCCATGCTCGTTCAAGAGGTAGATTTCAATCGACCAGGACCGGAGCGGGAATCCTTCTACACCGGAATCCTTGTTGCTGCAAACCAAACAATATCAGTATCAGTATGGTTTAATTGATCCGAATGCAGTGAATGACGATCGTGAGGAGGCGCGCGCCGGGTTGCCAGGATGGCCCCGGTCCTACGCAGGGCATCCCTAACGCAGAGGACGCGACAGAGAAGAGAGAGAGAGAGAGAGAGAGAGAGAGAGAGAGGATATTTGATTCTGTGCGAAACCGGTGACCTGATGGGAACGGGACGTACATGATGTGTTGCTCAGTTATGAGCCTGATCGTCCTCTTGACCTGTATGTGTTGAGAAAACCAGCAACGTCAGCGTGATTCGAGAGGAGCCTGCAATGGGGACAACAAGCTCCAGAGAACACAGCCAGTCGTCCGTCATAGACAGACAGAGAAAGACTCACATCAGGCATGTTGATAGAACTCTAATGAAGTCTCGAGTCACTACCTCGACTGAAGCGGTGGCACCCTGCTGTTGCGGCGACTCTCAAATGGGCCGGAGAGTGAGGTAGAAAATGCAGAGAAAGTAGCGCAGAAGGCCAGGAAAGCAATGGATAGAGAGTAAAGTGAACTCGAAATGAGTTAGCAAGACGATCAGGATAAGTCGCAGCAGGCGCTTCTGCGCGAGGGAGCTGTGTTCGGCTTGAGGGGGCGCGCGTGAGAAGCGCGGGAAGATGAATGATGGTGGGGTTGGATGCGTCGCGCGGCGGGTCGCAAGCCCACCCGGCCGGCGGACGAGCAGCGGCCCAGGGACCACAGGCGTGCGGCTCTGCTCAGCCCTATGGCTTGCTGCAGACCCCTCGATTCCCAAGCACTTCTTAGCAATGCATCCTTGTGGATAGGATGTTCTTTAGCGCCGCGTCTCCGTTCTCCTTCACGGTCCTGTCGATAATCACCGAGCTATATGCATACATCGTACACAGTCCACACGGGTATCAGGAGCCGATTACGAGCCATATTTATGGAATCTGTGCATGTATTTGGGTGATATCTGAGGGTTACTGCATGCTCTATCTACTGCCAACTGCCAGATGCGCGTCCATCTCGAAGGGCACCTGAGACCAAGGGGGTGTACATTCACATCGACTTTTCATCACATGAATCACGGTCGTGTCGAGATCAACATGCACATATCTGCCATCTCGTTCACCGCGGGGGAATAAAAACCGGGTTCCTGGAGAAAGGAAATGGGGGAAAGACGTCGGGCTTGGGAGTTCGTGGACCGGGGAAAGGGCGGGAGACGCCGCACAGCATGGGCTGTACGTCAAAGCATCATCCACCTCGAGCAGTAGAGACTGCTGAGGACCGTTTACGCCTTCTGCGCCTGCTGGAAGAGCTTCTCGTTCTCCTGACGAGCCTTCTCGAAGGCCTCCTTGAAGAGGTTGGCGTCTGCAGGACCGTCGTTAGCAAAAGCTCGTAATGGCGTATATTCTGCCTCCGGATGCCCAGAAGACAAAAGACCCGCAGGGTCATGGAAACTTACTCTCGCTGTTGGCGAATCGAATAGCCAGAGTCTGCGCCTCGGGCTCACCCTCACTAACATCCGCGGAAGTGTTCCACACCCAGCTGCGGTCACTGCCGACGTTGGGGGAGAGCTTCATGTCAGGAGTAACTAGACGACCGTCAGTGCTCCCCGATCTTTCCTTATACACAGAATTAATGGTTTGATTAAGTTCCGGGCAAACGTACTGTAGTGGTTCGCGCAGACCTTGAGGGTCTTGTCTCTCCGCATGACCAGGCGAGTCTTGTGGTTCTCCTTGTGCTTCAGCAGTCTCACGTCGCCGGTGCCACGCTCCTTCCACTCCTTGCTCTCACGGTCGAACCGGAAAAGCTTCGCGCGCATCTTGAAGACCTGCTCCTCCATCTCCTCATTGGTCTTGGTCTCCACCTTCTCCGTCAGGCGGATGACAGGTTCGAAGTGGACATCAGGGGACTCTGGAGGCTCTTCCTGTAGAGTCGAAGCGTGTCAGACATCAGTCCCAAGTCTGTTTGTTTGAAAAGAACGAGCACGGTGATTGAATCCATAGATAGAATCTCCCCGTCCCCCCGCCGCCGTTACATGAAGATGTACAACTCCCCCAAACGCGCCGAAAACTCAGAGAAAATAAGGACTACCGAAAAAGTACGCAGAGACGCGTTTCAAACAAACACACAACACAGGAAAAAAAAATAACCCAGCTCAAGTAAAGGAAACATTTCCGCTCACCTCTTCCTCAGCCTTCTTGCCCTTAGTGGCGCCAGAAGGCTCCTCCTCCTCCTCGGGCTCCTCCTTCTTCTCCTTTTTAGGACCTCCGCCGAACATGGAGAACACGCTATCGGTCGTCTTGGGAGCAGCATCCTTCTTTTCCTCCGTCTTGGCCGCTTCCGTGGTGGCGGTGGTCTCCTCCTTCTTCTCGGACCCCTCCTGGGCGGAGGAGGAGGTGGTGGGGTCAGGCTTTGTCTCAGCGACGTCAGACATTGTGATTAGGCGGCCTCTTCGAGGTCTTTTTCGATTATAATGTTTATCTGTAGAGAAAGATAAAAAAGATATGAGGTAAGGGTCAGGATGGATAGATCGCGTGCGGCAGGTTGGTGCCTGAGTTTGTGAAAAGAGTGGTGTTTTCGTTATATCTTGGGTAAAAGGTGGGTAGGGTAGGTTTGTTGGCGAAATCCCGCCGTGCCTCCCAGACTCTCTGGCCGCTAGTGCCACCACCCCTCATGCGGTAGTCCAACCCACGCCGAGCCAGATCTCTCAGCGGAACTGTTTTTCGAGGCCACTAAGTGTTAAAAAAGCGAACAGGATATTTATCCTAAAGAGCATCCATACCATATTGTGGCACCCCCAGATAAGGAACACCCAGGAAATTTGCTTACATTGCAGGTTTTCGCATGAGTCAAAAGACTTTACACATCATATATGTATAAGCCATCAGTGTTGATGAAGGATAAAGGGAGCGCTTCAGTACCTACACTACCTACTGCTCGTGGATATCGTGCTCCCTTCGCCTATTAAGAACCAGAAAGCAAAATACAAGACTTCACAACACCCAACCCTAATCGATAAAATGGCCTTGCCTCGCCGGATATCTTACCTCATTCCATTCCCAGGTACCTATGATACCAGCTTGCTGCTATGAAAACCAAAGAAAAACCAGGACCCCGTCCTCCCCGCAGCGAAAAAAAAGGGACAAAATGGAAACATCATCATTTGCAAGCCCGACTATTGCAATCACGACGGTTCGACGAGAACCCCGCACGCTTGCATCCTCCTCGCTTCATAAGGCTCCGCGCCCGCATTTGGGCCTTAGCCAAAGTCTTTGATTTCCGCACTTCGTGGATTGGGTTCCTGAATCCACTCAAGTCCATCCGTTGCGTGGAGGCGCTAAGTCGCTTCCATGCATCGTCCACAAATGTCTTTGCTCCTCCATTGAACCTATTCGTATGCCCTCGCAAAGTTGACGATGCTGTTGAGAATTGCTGCACCACACCACGCTTAATGACTTCAGACAGGTGCTTCGACCTCGAGAGTACAGCGTCTCTAGTCTCAAAGGTAAGCTGCATGGAGTCACGTCGAAGCGTCTCCGCCTCGCGTCGCAGCAAATGAGACCTCTTGACGGCGTCGCCCATCCACACTTGCAGATCCGTGAAGAGACGACCATAAGCCTCAGAGAGCCCAGTCTGTGCGGTATTCAAATCTTTCATGAGCTGTGAAGAAATGACCTGGGCTGCCTTTTTCCAACTTGCGATCTTCAGCCATGGAGTGCCGAAGTCAACTTCCGTCACCTGTTTCACATGTGGCTTGGAAGTCGTTGCAAGAGTCACGTTCAGCAGTCCGTATGCATCTTCTCTGTCCAGCTTCAGGGTATAGACGCCATCGAAGAGCTTCGAGAGCTCGTATGAGAGCGCCTTGCCGCCTCTAGTGATACTCACGTTGAACTTCGGCTGCTTCCTCGCGGACGTGAAGGCGTTGGGAGATTTTATGAGCACATGACAATCTCCGACGACCTGTATCTGAAATTTGTCCGCACTGCTCTGCTCCTCACGGGAGAGAGAGATTCCCATTATCTCCTCAGCCGTCGAGCGAGCCTCTGGTTTGCGGCTTGGTGTACTAACTTCGCTTAGGGGCGATGGTTTCAATGAGGGAGATGTCTGCTTGAGCCCTTGAGCAGGGAGGAGACCTGTTGTGGAAACGCAACCGGGGGTGGTTGAGGGGAGATTAGGGACGGCCGAGCGTACAAAACTTTGGAATAGAAATAGAATGATAGCTTTGAGGGCTGTGTATCCTAGTGTGATGGCAATCGCAGACAAGATGGACAGGGTAAGAACACGTAGAACAGGCTCCAGGTCACGGACACGGCTTGTATAAGTAGAGAAACCCATATGCCTGGGATACTTCTCGCTGTCGAAGAACTGCTTGGTCTCGAAAGGTCTCTGGCTCTGCGCGGTCACCTTGGATGTCTTCTTGGTATAAAGACCGGAAAGGGACGCCAGATTCCTGTTGAGCTGCCCAGGAGTGATGCTTTCGAAGGTCTTCAAATCAATCGGATATCTTCTCAGAACAATGGTCTCGCCTGTCAGGGAATGACGGGACTCCAAGCACATGTGAAGGCTGTGGTAGTCGAGGGGTACCACGTCAGCAGGCTTCTTCCAGAGCGGCTCCTCGGATATGACCATTGTTGGGATCCCGTGTCTCTTCATGAAAGTATGCGCGAACTTCCGTGTCCTCACGGCAAGATTGTCATCTTGTTCCGACATGAAGAAGATAGCCACGTCCGGCAGTGTCCAATCCGACGAGGAAGAAATGTGATACTGGGATCCGGTCCAAGAAGAGCTGCACGGCGGCCTGTTCTTGAACTTCAGGTTGATGGTGCTTGGCTTGTCAGTTTGAGGCTCCGCCGTCGCATCGAGACACTCATCGACGATCAGCTGGACATGGATGGGGAGGAGCTCCGCAAAGTTGGGGGTTGCTCCAGCACCGAAGGATGTCGGAACCACATGGTACCTGGAAGACTCTGCAGAACCGCTCTCAAACCCATCGCTCGAGCTTGAGACCAGGACGTCTCCAATCTTGTCCAGGACGATGTGCCTGAACTCCGGGTTCCCCACGTACAGCACGTGGAACGGTTTGTCCAGGTCGAGACTCTGCTTCGTCATCGTCTGTTGGACGGTGACGATGAGATGGGAGTCTTCGATGTCAAGATTGTGAGGGAGGCGTTCCTTCAGCGCAGCGGCCTCAGCCTCGTCGAGGACCCGTATGGTATGCTTGAGTTCCACCCGTTCGACCTCGGGCCATCTCTCAGGCTCCCTGAACTCAATGGATTCCGTGGGATGCTGGAAGGCAGCTTTCATGGTGAGGTTGCTGTCGTCTATGCCATCGCCCACGCGGGCAAAGAGCGGCGGCAGCTCCTGAGACTCCGAGATGTTGCTCTGCTCATCGTCGTTGCCGTACACCTCGCTGCTACTGCTCTCCCGCTCATCCAGGCTGGCAACGTCGTCCGGCCCGTTCTGGCTGACGAGGGATCCAATATCTGTCTGCTCAGAGCGAGTACCGTCTTCAGAGTGAACATCCGAGGCACTCAGCGTCGCCCAGCTGTCGCTCAGGGCGCTCGACGGACGATCTGCATGAGCAGTTGACGTCATGTTGGCAGGCCGAGACTGAGATAACCACTCTTCTACAGAAGCGCTGAGGGGCGGAAGGGTTGGATATCGGAGACGTGGAGCGATCGAGTCACTCGACGGGTTTCTTCTGTGGTGAGGCTCTGGAGCGTCAGCCATGCTGCCTAAGGTTAGAAGTCATGGAAAGGATGCAGGAGTCAGCGAGGATCGGGACGAGGAGCGGGGTGCGTGTTTCGACCAAGGCACTGTGGATCGAAGGAGGACATGAGAGGGTGAGGTCAACAGGAGAGAGAGAAGCTGGGTGATGTTAACCGGATAACGAATATTTCCTTTCTCCAGAGGACGATAAAGAGAGCAGAAGGAGACTGAACTCTCCGTCCTCTCTGCCTAACATGCCCCCGAGTCCGGAGGGGCTCAGGCTGTTAGTCGCAGATGCCCAATAATGACTAGGCAGGCGTGTCGCGGCGGGGTCCCGGCCCCGGTACGTGGGTGCGGGAGCAAGAGGCCAGACGTTCCAGGCAGGAGAGCACCAGGGTGCTCCGCTGTGACTTGGAGAGGGGATGCTAGGGGAGAAGCCCGTGTCCGCCGTGCGGAAAGGCCAGAGGTTGGAAGCAACTCCGTCGACGATGTCAGGATGATACCGCGAGGTCGAGCTGGACGACCCGGGCGGAACTCACGGGCGGGGCACATGACGGCGCACCCCGGGTGACAGGCAGGCACTCTAGGTGTCTGGCGGAGGGGTACATGGAGGTACATGCCCGGCCGCCCATGCGGCCGCTGCTCCAGATGTACTCCGGAGTCGCGGCGATAACGTCGAGGATGCCTATCAGCCGCCGTGCCGGAAACAGCTAGCTCCGCCGCTGCCCCGCCCGTCATGGGCCCATCACCTGAGCATCATAGCGACGCCCGGCCGGTATTGGATGCTCTGCTACGTGGCGCGTGGCCGTATTTACTCAGACTTGTCGCCGGGTTCGGCACGGATGAAGAATCCCTGTTGTTGTTGAGGTAGCATTACTGTCGGCCTGGAGGGGGATGAGTCGTAACGGTTGGATAACAGTCGGCCTTGGCATCATGCCCGCAGACAGATACGTGATGACGTATGATCTGGCTTCTAGCTCTAGCATGTACGGTACATACACGTACTCAACCCCTGGAAATGACTCACAGATCCCAAAGCAGTGTCTCAAGAAGCAGGTACGAAAAAAAAACCCATGTGCAACACATTTTATGGTATGGTGTCTCTTCGAACTTGCAGGAGACTTCGCGCAACCTGCATATAAAGCACGACGCGGGAAAGGAAATGAGAATAGGTGTCAAGCCAGCGGTTAATGGAAACACCGCATTAGGCAAGGATATAATAGGTACTCAGTGCAGAATGCCCCTTAACCTGTTCCCAACACTTAGAACTTTGGATTGACTAGCTGAGGCAGCTGCTCAGGCAGTGCCCTCCCGCAATTGTAACATACAGCGCAAGCGGCTAATCCAAAGGCATGATATTTCCCGAAGTACTGGAGGGCTATATACTACCTACTCAAGCGCCACAACCAGGAGATCCGTCTCGAGTCTCGACAACCCGTTCTTGACAAGCTTCCCCCCAGAGACGCCCCAGCCACCGGGACCCCACAGCACATGGCTGACCGAACTGGCACGACCAGGCAAAGTCACCGTGACCTCCGCCGTCTGCGGCAGTTCTGCATACTCGAGACTCAAGATACTGACCAGCATCGAGTCCCCGACCTTCCATCCCGCGGCATCGATCCTCGGGTGCCCGGTTACGGGGAGCGGCGTCGTCGGCGCCCCGAGCAGGAAACCCATCACGTCCTTCCTCACGAGCACCTTGGCCAGCTGGCTCGTCACGTCCATCAGGGCCAGCTCCGTCGGGTAGGACCACATGACGATCCCCTTGGCGTTGTGGTTGATGCTGAGCATGGTCATCGTCACCTCCTCCTCGGCTGTGGGGTACCGTTTCCAGAAGGAGTCGTTGCCGAACGCCTGCGGGACGCCCCAGAGGGTCTTTGGAGGACCCCCGATCCAGTCCTGGTACTGGGTGAAGAGGTCCAGGCGGAGGGATATGTCCTCGAAGTTGCCCTCGCAGTCGTCGCAGCCGCAGCAGCCGTAGGTGGTGTTGCACACGGTGCCGTAGGGTTCGGACCAGGAGGTGTTGACCGCGATGGGGTAAACATCCGAAAGGATAATGTCCGCGCCGGAGGCGTAGTCCTCGTAGTAGAAATTGTAGCAGTTCAGGCACAGAGAGACCGGGTGCCACGGGTCCAGAGACTTGATGAGATCGTGCGCAAGCTTGGTCGCGTTAAGGGGGTCGCCATGACCGTCCGGCTCGTCGCCGGTGTACCAAAGGAGCATGCTCTTCCTCGACTTGAGCATGTTGACCTGCTCTTCGACCGAGGTGAGGTTCAGGTAAGTCCACCGCATGTCGTACATGACCCAGAGACCGATCTCATCGCATCTGTCGAGAAACATGTTGAACGCTGTGAAATTGAACGCCTGGTTTGGGAGCCCGGCGTCAGGGACAACGTGAATGATGTTGTACCCCAGATCCTTGAACTTTTCCACATTATCCAGAGACTTTGCGAGGTAGCCGTCCCAGCTGACGTAGAAAGAATATGGCAAGAGGGGTGTCCACTCTGACGAGTTTTCCGTATAGTCCTGGACTAAGAGACCGCCATAGAGACTGTCAAGCTTGGTGATGCTGCCACCGTCCGTCCTGGCGGGGAGCCGATAGAGCTTCGTTTCAGCAACGTAGGACTGATTGCCGTCTTGAGAGACCCCTATAATCGTTATATCGTACGGATCAAACCGCGGCTGGATATCCTCCAAGGAGAAGACGATCTCATTCGACGTGGAATTCACAGGAACGCTAGCACCAGAGACAAGATCCAGTCCGGTATCTGCGACGGCAATATCAATATACAAGGTATTGAAAGGCTTATTCACATTGTTGTTCTGATCGTATATCCTGTCGTAGTACGACTTCCCGTTGGTATATGACAGCCCCGCGTCAACGATGAAAGAACCGAATTGGTCATCGGGTGTATAGAGGTTCATGCGGGGACGGATGCGCAGATCCAAGAGCGGCTCTGCGAATCGAGGCGGTTCATCCAGCCATCCGCCTGGCGGGAATGACTGGTTTCTGTGTTATTGCAATTAATTTGCTGGTCTGCACGGACCCAATTGTATATGAATAGGGAGATAGCGGATGCTCACGCTGGCCGGTATGCCTTTCCGCACCAGGTCTCGACCCCAGGGGGGTTGTTGAAGGCCGCAGTCAAGCCGAGTGCGCTGGACAGCGCTATTATTAGGGAGATCATGGCGAGTAATAATGGCAAGGGACGCACATCACGGAACGTACTTCTGAGAGAGAAAGGGGGAAAGATATGTAGAGCTGTCCGCTAGGCCCTCGAAGCTCGATCCTATCGTCGCATAGAAGGTATCCATGGGGATTGGCGCTCTCCTAGTGGATCGATTACAACACTGCAAACGGCCCCTTTTGGGCGGGGCTAATTTGAAAATCCGGTTTGTTTATACAAGGAATAACTGTTGTAGGACATTCCCTAGCAGGGACCGGCACGCTCGAAGTCGGCTATTGCTTGACGACAGATCGGCCGATCACTATAATTGATCTACCGCGTAGTACGGAATAGTCGATTGACTCCAGGGGCCATGTTACCTTGATGTATTCCGTACGGACTACACGGTAGCAGTCAGCGACTCCATGAGGTTCGTACGCAGCGGTTGAATGATGCGCGCGGGCGATCTGATCCCAGTCTTTAGGGCGCAGGCGCTCTAGAGGATCACAGTTGCGAGTCTCAAAAGCGGGAAATACGATAAAAACAAAGAATAGCCCAGGATAATAAAAAGAATAATGAGGCACAGTGCCCCACGGCCACTAGCCTGCGCAGTAGGAGTACGGAGAACAACGGACTAGCTCGTCATTATTGTTGCAGGGACAAAAAAGAACGGCGTGTTGACGGCGCTGTTATTTGTGTGATGTCTGTGCGTAGCCTGTAGCATGGACAGAATACTGTACGCTGCATGGACATCCTTGAGCAATTCATTGAATGTATTCTGTAGGAAATCATCACAACAGGAACAGCACGCCAGAGACCAAAGCAAGATACGGGTGGAGAAATCTGATACCGACATAGTAAATATCATCTTTAAGTACCAAGGGAAGCGCTACAGAGTAACTTGAAAAAAAAAAAAAACCCATCCAGTCAATCAGACGCGAATCGATAATGTACAGTACAGTACAGTTACCACCGCATGCAACGGTGACATAGGCTACCATGATAACGATAACTAAGGTACAGTACCTGCCTACTTCGATAGGTAAGTATAGAGCACTCCAAGCGAGGACATCAGTTGATGACTATCTAGTCTAGGAAAACTGCCCGATCCTAATCATTATCACTACACCACCATTATCTGCATCCAAGCAACAACATTGCAGCAGCATCAAAACCAGACCGGGAGCACAAAAATGAAGATCGACATCACCAAGATCTATGTATTATTATTGAGCAGTGATCTGGCCTATTATAGCCAAAAGTGTCATGAGAAAAACCTGCCTATCGACAAATTGATATCTGCAATGCGTCATCGTGGAATAGGGAACATGAAGAGACAGCGGACTGATCCTATCATTATTCCTTGACATGAAGAAGATTATCCATACTCTATAGACAGCCGGTCTCGATCTGACTATTTGCGTTGTGAGGGGGAATACGTGTGCCAGTGCATGTTCGCGGGTGTGAAAAAGAGGTATGTACACATCATGAAGAAAATGCTGGGTAATGATAAGGAATCGAATAACATGAGGCGCGAGCGAAAAGAAATGAAAGCAGGGGAGTCTTGAAACAGGCATGGATCGATGAAAAGGAACCACTCAAGAGTCCTACCACCCCTCCCTTTCAACGCCTGCCGTCTCCTCTCATCCCGACATGTCCCTGAACAATCATCGTCTCATTAAGTTATTAGTGGTACTCTCGCTTGTCCGCACAGTTTAAACTCGCCCTCGGAATGCATCAAATCCCTCCTTTCATGCCGTTGGATCAATCACGATCATGCTTGTGGAGCCGGGTCGCAGTGAAAGCGTCATGATCGCAATCTCTGAACCAAGGAGCAAAATCGATTCCTTGAAGTCGAATCGAGTGCCTCCTCCGACATGACGGCATGGTAGGTGGGCGGGTCAACTCAGCGATGACAGCGAGAATTCCAGTGATTAGTATTTCACGGTGAAGAGCTCGCTCCGTGGTCGCACAATACTCTCTTCCAAAGAACAGATAGCGTGTCGTCAGGGTTTTATAACGGCAATCCAAATGAAACGTACAACAAGCACGCTAGATGAGGCCAAACAATATCGATAAGAATGGTGATACGGGCTTCCTCAAAAAAAAAAGGAAGCCGTCAGATCCGTTAACGCCATCCGGAAGAACCCCCGTGGCCAACAAGGACATGCAGGCCAAGCAAACAACTCCATGGGCGACCCAAGCGATGCTCAAAGTCGAAAATAGGTATAGAAAAGAGGGGAAATCAGTACAGTGAAAACCGAAGTGGGAACACAAGTCTATGGAGATGCCCAGCCTCCAGCGACCTCGACCCATTGGGCAAGACAGCTGCCTTGCTTGCCTTCGACATCGACAATGTCCGTGTCACACTTGCACCTGCAGCCGACTCCATTCTCTTTGACAGGGTCAGGAGTCGCCCAGTATTCGTCCTCTTCTATCCGTTTCTTTTCGTCCAGTGTTGTCTCTTCCAGCCACGGGATCCGGGGTAGCTGCCGTGCAGGAGCATTGGCTGGACAATGTTGGATGGTTGTGTGGCGGTATCCAAAATCGCGGAAGTAGTGGATATCACTGGGCGAGAGAAGAACTCCGGCGGCAAGAGAGTGTATGGGCGCATCGCCCCACTAGAATCACAAGTCAGCGCGCGCGATATCCATGACGATGCGAATCTATACGTACTCTTTCCATCCAGAAGCCACCACTCCTATCCATCATCTCAAAGAATTCTTCGTATTCTTTGCTCCGGAAGAAGTCCAGGCGAGCAATCTCAAAGTTGCTCCAGAAGTGGCACATGTTGTATTTCTCCCCTTCCATGGCTTCAGGGTCCACTTCCGGGATACCCTCACCAGGTTCGGTTAGCAGGACCTCGTCTGGCAGTTTCTCTTCCTTCTTCTTCTTCTCCTCTTCTGGCTTTTCCTCCTCTTTCTTTGGGTCTTCCAGGAACATCTCCCAGAGCCCCTTGGACTTTATACCCTTCATCCGTTTGTAGGCAGAAGCATAACGGAAGATGTTGGGCACAGTCTCTCGGAGTTCCTTGACGGCAATTGTGAAACCGTAGGTCTTGTTGTGCTCTATCATCTTGATGAACGGATCACTAAATTCAACGCGTGAGCATGAGAGACGAAGAACGAAAGCCTTGAGGAGGG
>JGI26051J44788_1000445_pt1 | contig 23014 bp, 27 predicted proteins | sample HigsolmetaGSP13D_FD_44788 | JGI IMG/M metagenome (IMG submission 44788) | reverse complement strand
GTTCGTGGGGGGCAGGAGGGGCGGGACGACGGGGATGAGGGTGTCGTCGGGGTCGGGGCCGCCTGGGGCTGCTGGTGGTGCTGGGAGGCCATCTTCTTCTGCTTCTTCTTGTAGGAGTTTTTCTTCTGCTGCTGCAGTCGCAGCTGCGGGTGTAGACTCTGGAGGTGAAGGAGGGGAGCCGGCAGGGAGTTTCCCGGCCTTCTTCTCGCGGGGTTCAGATATCGATAATGCGGCGAGGTTGGTGGACGAGGAGGGAGAGGAGGGTTCAGGTCCGGAGCCGCGCGCGATCGCGTCTGCCTCTGCAGCGCTGATGCGACTCCCCGCGCTATCTGAGCTGGAGATGATGCGCTCGTGCCGGTGCTTCTTTTCCGGCTGTTCCTCTACCCCCTCTTTGCTCTCCCGCGCGGAGGACGAAGACCGCTGTATCTCTCTCCACTTCTTCGCGCCAGACCACGCATCGCGCCGCTCGACCCAAGTCCGCAGCCCGGGGTTCCAGCGCATCTCGTCCTCGAGCTGTCTCCGCCGTCTCCGCCGGATCTCGACGGCGCTGGCACGCACGGCGTCAAGGTTCTCGAGTTCATGATCGCTCGCAGGACCAGCCTGCGGTTCGAGCTCCGAGCCCGAGCCCGAGCTGTCGTATTCGCGAAGGCGCCATTCGAGGACTTCCACCGGATGCGGGTGCGGGTCCGCTGGGGCAGCGGCAGCAGCGGCGGAGGAGGGTGACGGAGAAGCGAGGTACGGCGAGGAGTGAGGGTTGGGATCGGACGGCTCAAAGACCCAGTCGTTTCGGACGACCTCGCGGACGTGCCGCTTTGCTTCTCTGATGATTGCTTCGCGGGCCTCGCGGGCGTTGGTGTTGTTGCTGCTGCTGTTGGCCTCGGAGAGGCGGGGTTTGCGGTGGAAGGAAAAGACGGAGGAGGGGCCCGCGGCGGGGGGTCTGGAGGTGTCCATGGCCCTGGGGGAAGAGGGAGGGAACGGAAGGGGATAGGAGAGAGATAAAGAGACAGATCGCCGGGCGGAGAGCAGGCGTCTAGGATACGGGCTCAGAGAGGCGTTGAAGACGGAGATGAAGAGAGAGAGCGAGGGGGCGAAAAACGCATATGACCGGGAGTGATGTGATGCGGCGGGCTCGACTCTGCGGCCGCGGCCGACAGAACATCGACTTCTACATCTACATCAACCATTAATTATTATTGTTATTATTTACGATTCTACGCTGCATGGGATTTTCCATGTATTTACGTTATATTACAGATGGAAAATATGCGACGCTGAGAATGGTACTATACATGTCTATCATGAAACTAAACTAGTATTACACAACCGTCTCCCTAGATCCATGATAATCTGTGAACGAAATTCAAACCCTAAAAAACAAACAACAACTCCTCCAGCATCACTCACGTACGCACGCGCGCTGTGTCCGCGGTCGCGTCCTCGCCGGGCGGCGTGAAGCCCCAGGACGGGCCCTTCTTGCGACGGCCCTTGCGGTCGCCGTACTTTTCATCAAACTTCCTGATCGCGGAGAGCGACGACATGTCTTCGCTGATCGATGCGCTGATCTCCTCCATGCCGCGCTCGAAGTGCCTCCAGGCTAGCGTGCGCCGCTCTGGGTACCGGTAGGGCTCGTCGCCCTTGTGCTGCGCCGCCAGCTCGTTCTCCTCGCGGACGGCGGCCAGCGCCGCAGCGACGCAGAGGTTCTTGAGGTCGGAGCCCGAGTACAGCGGAGTGCGACGCGCCAGCTCGGCCAGGTCGACGGACGGGTCGACCTGCTCGTCCTTCAGATGGATCTTGAGGATCGCGAGGCGGTCTTGTTCGGTCGGCAGGTCAACAAGCAGCCGCCGTGGGAGACGGCGAAGAACAGCATCGTCAAGATCAAAGGGCCTGTTCGTTGCAACCATGATGAAGGCAGAGAGATCGTTCATGCCGTCCCATTCGCGCAGGAACTGATTGATGAGCTCCCGATGCGACGTGCGGTTGCTGGCTCCGGTTCGCGAGCAGAAGATGGCGTCCGCCTCGTCGATGAAGACAACGCAGGGACTCAGCTTCTTGGCCAGGGTGAAGATGGCCTTGACGTTCTTCTCTCCCTCACCCACGTACATGTCGTACACCTCCGACCCGCTGACCTCGAGGACAGTCGCGCCGCTTTCGCGTGCCACGGCCTTAGCAAGGAGCGTCTTTCCAGTCCCTGGAGGGCCGTAGAGAAGCAGACCTGGGATCTTGTCAGTGGCCAGAACTCCGTAGGTAAACGCCTCGGGTCGGACGAGCGACAGCGAGGTAAGCGTCTTCAGCGCGTCGATGGTCTCCTTTGGCACATGGACGTCGGCGAAAGTGGTGCGAATGCTCTTTGCATCCACCACTCCACTGAGGAGCTTCTTCTCGTGTGCGTTGCAGCTCTTCCGGAGCGCTCTCATAGACCGTTCCCTGTCACCCTCCGACTCGAGGGCACTGGTCTTAGGCAATTTCTCCTGCAGCCAGTCGTTCTTGATGCGGTCGGTCTGCTCGATAAGTTGAATCCCGCGCTGTATGTGTCGCAGACTTAGTGGCTCCCCCGGCTCTGCATATCCCAAGGCCAGAGTCGCTACCCAGTGGACGTGGTTGTACGTCCAATATCGCTCGTCGAGACCCGATTCCTTGATCGTCGAGGCGTCCAGAGGCCACATTCGGTCTCTGAAAATGGTCTCGTCAACAGACATCGACTGTTCGTCGACCCTTGTCCGAAGCATCTGCTGAAGATTGCGGATGTTGATCTCCATCGTGCGTCTCTTGCGGTCTTCCGTGAAGACCTGCTCCACCGCTCGCGAGTCCATGGCTGGCGTGACAATTATGGTCTTCGAAAAATGATCATCGAAAGCATGTTGCATGAACCTGGGCGGTTCTCGACCCGCTGGAGTGTGTATCTCGCGCGCCACAGTCCCGATCAACAAGATCCTAGCACCTTCTCGTCTGCGATTCTGGATGACTTGTTGCAACAGCGATATGAACTTCGCACCTTCGCGTGTCCCTTGAATGTCTTTGTAGTCTTGAACCTGAACAATAACATCTGCACTCTGCCTGGTTCTGCGGGCTTCTGAAGAGCCCGCGTCCGCTGAAGATTCCCCCTCGGCAGTCGATCGTTGCTTTGCCTTCGACGGGGAGATCAGTTCGTTGACAAGACGGAACCACCGGTGTTCTATCTTGTTACCGCTACCCCTTTGAAAAGCAGAGCCAGATGAAGCATCGGCCGCTGACCCATTCAAGGACGCCACTAGCGATTTTAAGCCGAGCCAATTGGTCATAGGAATGTCGGAGAGGTCCCGGGTGCTCTCGATGGTGATGAACCTTGGAGCGCTCAGATCTGGTCGAGAAGATCTGTCGGCCATATCGGACTCTTCGCCATCACCTTCGCTCGCGCTGTCGTCGAAGTCCTGCCACGAAGCAGTGTTGGTGGGCCGGTAGACTTCATATCCCAACGACCTGATATTGGAGGTCATGCCACTATCCGCAATATCCTGCTCACTGCACAGCTGAGCAATGTCCTGCGCATTGAGTGTAACAAGGTTGGCACCCAGGCTATGTGCCAGTTTCCGGACAACCGCGTCGAGGAAAAGGATGCCGTCGTCGCCGGGATATTGAAGGACGAGATGTGACTTCATCGCTGAAGGTTCGTCGGCGTATTTCGCAGGCGGTAGCCGCAATCCTGCTTTGACAGAGGCATAGAGCTCCTCCCAGACAGCATGGCTCAACATGTACCGATGCTCCGAGTCTGACGGCTTGCTGGGACCGCTGTCGTCTCCTCCATCACCCCCTTGAGCCATCTCTTTGCTAACCACCTCTTCCGCCTCCGAGCTGGCCCGATCCACTCCAACCTGCTGCGGCACTTGTATCTCCGAAGCTTGCCGGCTGTCATTCAGAACCGTATTCCGCTCGTAGAACCAGTCGGGCACTGTCGCGGTGGGAGGCGTCCATTCCCGCGCCGGCTTCCTGTTTCTCATTGCTCTGCGGATGCCCGAGCCATAGGGACTCGGTTCTTTGTTCAATGGCCGCTCCAAGGGCGGAGATGTCGACTGGCCATTCTCCGCATGGCCAGCGCCGGAATCGACTGGCGGAACGTCGTTGGCAACATCGTTGGCGGCCGGATCCGCAGAACTGTGAGGATCATTCGATGCGGAGGACAGCCATCGCCGTGAGAGATGGAAACGACGATAGGCGATGGGGGCGGGATAGCGTCGATGGGCGACGAAGCGGCAGGGTCGTGCGAGTGGCAAGAGCAGCCTACGTTGCATTGAAGGATGCATCCGGGGCCGGCTGGTAGTGCTGCTGCCGGGTTAAGGTGTGGTAGAAGAGTTGCCGCTGCTGCTGCTGCTTCTGATGCTTCAGGAAGCAGACGAACGCATCAGCTGCGGGTTCGGTGGAGGATTGGAGATCTTGAAGATTCGATACTCCTTTGGGAGCTTCCGTTTCGGGACGTTTCGAAGCTGGACTTTGATATCACCTGACAACGGGTGGCGAAACAGACAAAGTGCGCAAGAACCGCCGCGGCGGGCCGTCCGGCGAGCCACACAGACCACCTGCGCAGCCTGCGGGCGCACGCACCGCGGCCTCGCATGATCGCATCTGGCCACGGGGGATCGCCTGATCTACGGATCTACATCGACCGATAAGACCATGTCTACGCGTGCAGGACCATGATTCGGGCATGGTTGTATACACAATCATGTCATTGACGCTACAGACTCTACCTGACAAATGACAACAGGACGGACCACGTCACACCTGACATCTCAACCTTAAGAGGGCTCCAGCACAAACCGAAGACCTCTGGAGAAGGTTTCTCGGCCTGTAAGCTAGGCGGGGCCAATATCTGACAGCTTACTGTAGAATAAGTGAATGGAAATCGGCTACGGATAGTGACCAGTCTGCTGTAGCATATCCCACAAATGATCCGCTCCCAAAATACCTCACTGGTCAGACAAGCGTCTGACCTCCAGTCATACCGAGACTGTGACTCATCCGGAGAGGCGACGTCTCACAACCTAAGCAGCAGATGTCAGCACAGACCCGGAGAAGGCCAATGGCGATCAGGACGAGAGAAAGGTTCCCAGGTATGGTCAGACAAGAGGTACTGGCAAGTAGCAGACCAACCGGGAAGGGAAGGTCCGGAATCTCTCAATCAAGGTCGACTCAGAGAGTGAAGAAGAAGAGAAAAGGTTGTCATCTTGGAGGAACCGGAGAAGAGGGGGAGGGGAAGAGTACACGGGTGTACTGACCTCTTCAGCTTCCCTGCAAGCGGGAGATTTGGTTAGTCAAGAGAGCAACATGTCGACGATCTACCCGATCGTACTGCGGGACATTCTCAATCCCAGCCAGAGCAGCGTAGCGGCCGTGCTCTGGAGGTGCCTGGTGTATTGAAGAGAGGAAGAGAGAAACAAAGAAGCGAAAAATCGCGCGCGCAAAAATAGCCGCGCGGTCACGTGCGGCCTTCCCTGCCGGGCCTAGCGCCGGCGGCCGGGGAGGCTCGCGCGCTCACTCGCCCTGGAGAGCGTCGAAAAGCCTCAAAAGTCTCGCCATGCGCTGTCGCCGTCTCTCTGACTCCGTCGGCCCATCCTCGCTGCTCGCTCTCTGTGCTCCTGCGCATCGGCTTCATCCTTCTCTCCGTGTCTGGCGGTCTCTGCCAGCGTGCTCGTGGACGACGGCGCGCCCGTTCTCCAAGCACGGCCGACCCGACAGGTGCCGTTCCCCTACCTGGCCCCTAGCCCCTCCACACCCGTCCTCCCAGCCATTCCACCTCGTCCTGCCTCAAGCCCCCGGCCCCGACGTTTGACCTCGCGAGCTGCCAGGAGTTGATCTGGCCTGGCGGACAGAGGCGAGCAAGGCCACGCTTGATCCATGCTCCTGCCCTCGCGCGTCCTCCACGATATCGACGCAGGCTCACTTGCTGGCCTACTGCGTCTTGGCCTCCGCTCCGACGACGCTAAAAGCGGCCTGCTCGACCTCCACGTCGAGCGCGCTCCTCGACCCTGACGTCCGCCCCTACCACCACCCTCTGTCGACCTGTCCCCAGGAGTCCCGCGGCCGGTGACCTCGGCGCACAGCGATGATGATGGCGCAGCCATTTCCTGCCCATCAAGGCATCCCGCAACACCCCGGGCTTCCTCCGGGCCACCCAATGGCACAGGCTCAGCACCCCAACGCGACACACCTCGGGGGACAGGCGCCCGCTGCGGGCATGGTACAACAGATGCATCCTGGAGTCTCTGCGCCCGCAGGCCCTCAGGTCAGTCAGGCAGGGCCCATGATGGGCGGAATGCCTCCTGGAGCTGGGACGACTGGCCCCGGGGGCCCTATGCCGAACGCGCATGCTCTCTCGCACTTGGGTCCGGCGCAGGCGCATCTCTTCCAGCAACAACAATTCGCGCAGAACTGTATGTATACCGCTCTCTCCCTTGTTTTCTTCTGAATCGTTTCCCATGTTCAAGATGATCGACCCTCTCCGGGTAACATGCTATATTGTATTCTCATCTACCACACCTTTGTTCGGTCTTTTCTCCGTGGATTATTGTGGTGTCCAGCCATATGATGTCTTCTGGGTATTCTCTCTGCTTTCGCTGTTATATTTGGGGAACGTCTTGTTCCGGCAATTGTGCTGTCGATTGTTTCTCAGCCATGTCCAATATACCAGCACGGTGACACATGGGTGCTAACACACTGTCTCTCATTTAGTTGCCAATAACCCTCAATTGCTGCAACAGCATCAACAGCAATACCTGAGGCATCGTCAACAGCTGATACTCCAGCAGCAGCAGCAACAGCAACACCAGCAGCAACATGGTGGGCTTCCTGTTTCGTTGCCTACTGGTACTCAAGGCTTGAATGCTGCTCAATTAGCTGCAATGCAGGCGAATCCCAACATGCGGCCCGTCGGTATGCAGATGCATCTTCAGCAACAGATGCCCCATGGGCAGCCGCAGAATCTCCAGCAGCAGCAACTGTTCGCCATGCAACAAGCTCAACAAGCTCAACAAGTACAGCAAGCACAGCAGGCGCAACAGGTGCACCAGGCAAACAATGCTGGCCAGCAGACTCCTCAGCAGAGAGCTGCAGCACAACCTCAGAATATGCATGAGGCTCAAAACACAACACCGCAACCCCAGCAGGGTCCACCCCCTCAGGGAAGCAATACCCCATCGCAGCAGCAGTCTAATCCGCAGCAGCAGCCGCCTACGTCCCAGCCGCAGCAGCAGCAGGGACCGCAGCCCCAACAGCAGCAAACACCCAATCCACAGCAGCAGCAGCAGCAGCAGCAGCAGGCTCAACAGGCTCAACAGTCTCAGCAGCAGCCGCAGCAGCAACAAGCGCAACAGCAACAGCATCAACAGCAGCAACAACAGCAGCAGCAGCAGCATCAACAGCAACAGCACCACCCGCAGCACCCGCACCCGCAGATGACTGTCCAAGAAGCTCAGCTGAAAGCACAACAGCAAAGTCACAATGCCATGTTGATGCAGCAGAGAATGAACTTCAAGGGCTCTACTATTCTCTGCCTGAATGCATATGCCGACTATCTGAGTAATTTCACCGTAAGTCTTGATGCCAGGTCTTGGTAAGACTGTGCGCAGGATAACTGATACGTTGCAGAGCCGAGGTGAATCGCTCGATCTACAGTATTGGCACGCGTTTGTCGACAGATTCTACTCGCAGGCGGGCGTGCTACGACAGGGAGTTTGGAATCCTCAGACCGGTTCAAAACAGTTCGAGATATCAACACCTGCGCTGGCGCGATACTACTGGACGCAATTTAATAGCGGCATAAAACATATCCAAATGATTGTGGAGGGCGCACGAGAGAGGGATCTGCCGAATGGGGGTCATCTTGTGGAAAGCCCAAAGACATCGTTCATCTACTGGTTCACCAACGATTGCCAGGTTCGCTTTACACGCCTCTTGAGCTCATCCTGGATCCATCTGACATTTCTTAGCTTTTTACGAACGGCACATTGAGAGCCCAGTTCGATGCAAACAACAAGATTGAGATTCTTGACCTCGTCGTCAATAACCATAATGAGTATATCCCTCGAAGTTATTTCCAACCACCGGAAAGTTCCGATCAGAAGCAAAGCCCGAAAGTGGCCAAAGGTTTGAATAAGCGGGCTCAGCAGAAGCAGCCTCAACAGTCTCCTCCTGCACTGCCCGAGTCAATGGTGACGGCAAACGGCGTTCCTACTGCGGTTATGACGTTTCTAGAGGTAAGATCCATACTGCTTTCCTCGCATCGAACCTGCTGACTGATGTTCCTACGCTTAGGTCGCCGAGACGATCTCTCAGATGCAGACTCTGTTTCAGTTCTCGCAGCAGAATCCGCAATATACGCCCCCAGAGGCGCTGCGGCATCTGGTCAACCAATTTCAGAGTCAAAATGCGGGCCTAGGATTTGCGCAGGGACAGATGAATCCAGCATTGCAGCAAGGCCAGGCTCAACGGACGCCAAACCTTAACGGGCCTTCGCAGTTCGCGTCTCCTTCAGTGGCTCATCTAGGCTTGCCGGCACAGGGTTCGCCGCACATTCCAGGTTCTGCTCACCCAAGTCCAGCACAAACCCATCTTGCCGGACCAACTGGCATGGTTGCGCCGCAGAACCAACCAGGCGCCAATGCAGCTGGCAACCAGACAAGTACAAACACAAGTCCAAATGTCAGCAATAAACGTCGCCGGGCAAGCACCGTGAAGATAGAGGGTGACGACGGTGGTGGAGCTACCGAGGTCAACGGGACTGGGGCTCCCGGGGCGGCGAAAGTGAAGGCCAGCCCCAGAGTTGGCGGCAAGAGACAGAAGGGTACCGCTTGATTGCGGAAAAAAGGATCCATCTCCCCTGTCGTTGTCTACTGCTCGTTTTGTTCCATCATCAAGAGGGGGTTACCGGCGTACCATTGGATATCATTCGAGATTCTACTCATTTCTGGGAGTCCATTTTGACCTGGAACATACCGGAAGGGTTTTTTTTCGTTTTCGCAGCGTGGCGCTATTGTTACTATACTCACCACTATTTATTATGTCTTTCTCGTTGTTTGTGCTATCTACACTTTCTGCGGAGATGTTTTGGAGTGGATTGGAACCGGGCATGACATGGGTTAGTTTTTGGATACCAGTTTCGTTGTTACCTCAATGCAAACTCATGTGCTCATCAAGGCAGGTATCCGATATACTGCGAGACGAATCCCGACTACTAATGTATTTTACCTTATTCCCCCTTTTTTACCGGCTCGGGTATTGTGATATTCCACAGTTTACTGCATATCTTGTGGTTTTCGTGCTCTGGGCTCGGGGAATTCGAGGCCTTCAATCGCTGAGGTCGATTGTCGTCTCTCGCCACGGCATCCCGGCCCCTTGCTTTCTACCTAGGTTTTGCGTTGCTGCATTTGGTTGACCCGTTACTACACCCGCTTGATATTGTGGCTTACAATGGCGATTGGTTTACCTGGCGCCGGCGTGACTGTTCATGGGGGTATTCCGTGTGGCTTTCTGCGTCATGTATTCAGCTTGTCTTTCTGTTAAGGGCAGCCTAGCCTTGGCCATAGTTGCAGGCCGATGGGGATGAATCGAGAAGACGTGTAGTTGTTCATGATTGACTAAACTTTGGATATCCGTTTGTCTCCTTCACAACTCTTGCTCTCTCTCCAGGACCTGCCGTATGCATTTCCGTTCCACTGGTACTATGACCCTGTAGCGTGGATTGTCTCATGTCGTTGAAGGTCGACTGAGAGATATGTAGACGAAAACCGGGACCTGGAACCTCGCTTCAACAAGATGAGCGGAAGGACGACGGTGCGGCGCGACTGTCTGGAGAAGGGGTCATCTCGTCGCCCGGTGCGTGCTGAGAACGGTGACTCCAGCTCCTTATCATGCCCGCCCTCCCGCCGGCGGCCTTATCTCTCGACCCCGCCCCGCCCAAGACGCCAGCCCGCACTCCGCACGAGACGCTCTCCTTCGATCGCCAGGCGACTCGTGTGGCCTCTTTGCCATTTCCTTCGAATTCTGCATCCCGAGCAATTCGTCTCGACCGACAATGACGACTACCGCCCACACCCACTCCCACGATGGCGAGCTGGGACACTCGCACTCGCACGATGCGCTCGGCGGACACGGCCACTCGCATGAGATCCTTGACGGGCCCGGTTCGTACCTGAATCGGGAGATGCCGCTCTTCGAAGGAAGAGACTGGAAGGACCGGGCTTTCACAATTGGAATTGGGGGGTGAGTCTTTTCGCCTGGGAGATTGTCGCTTATCTGTGGGCGATGATGGGGAAATGTGCTTGTCTTTCTCCAGTTCGGGTACGAGGCAGATGTGTAAATGCTGATATATGCCACAGGCCGGTCGGTTCAGGAAAAACGGCATTGATGCTCGCTCTGTGTCTGGCACTCCGTGACGAGTACAACATTGCTGCGGTTACAAATGATATCTTTACCAAGTAAGCTAGGAACTTCCCATGCATATAATAAAAAACGAACTTCCCCACATCCTACCCACAGACGTAAATATGGTGGACAACTGGCACAGGTAAAAGGAAAGGCAGCCTACTAACGAGAACAATTCAACAAAAAAAAACAGAGAAGACGCCGAATTCCTCACGCGCAACAAGGCCCTCGCCCCGTCGCGCATCCGTGCCATCGAAACCGGAGGCTGCCCGCACGCCGCCGTGCGCGAGGACATCAGCGCCAACCTGCTGGCCCTGCAGTCCCTGCAGCGCCAATTCCAGACGGACCTGCTCCTGATCGAGTCCGGCGGCGACAACCTGGCTGCCAACTACTCGCGCGAGCTGGCCGACTTCATCATCTACGTGATCGACGTCGCGGGCGGTGACAAGGTCCCGCGTAAAGGCGGCCCCGGCATCACGGGCAGTGACCTGCTGGTCATCAACAAGGTCGATCTCGCGCCCGCGGTGGGCGCGGATCTGGGCGTCATGGAACGCGACGCTGCGAAGATCCGCGAGGGCGGGCCGACCGTCTTTGCGGAGGTCAAGAATGGGAAGGGCGTTGATCACATCGTTAATATGATCCTGAGTGCGTGGAAGGCGAGCGGTGCGTATGAGGTCAGTTTGGAGAGGTGGAAGAATGGAGCCCCGAGGGGGTCGGGGCCTGTTGAGGAGTGAGGGGGTCTTCACGAGACGAGACTTGGCATGCATGTTTCACTTCCTCTCTCCTCCTCCTCTGAGAGAGGAATTTTTCTACTTTCTGTTCTTATGTACGGGGTCTATTATTCGCCAAGATATAGATATTCGGACTATATATATATATGCTACACGATCCCCATGTTTGTTTCTCTTCGGATGGTTACTACATACAGTACATAATACGATGACATGGATGAAACATTTCCCATTCTTTTCCTAAACCGACCGAAAAAAAAGCCCGAAACATGCAAACATCACACATCTAGTCAAGTCATTATAGATACAACGCCCTGATCGACTGGGGTATCCTCTTTGTGGCACAAGAAGCGAAGGAGACCAGAAAAGCGAGCAGCAAAGAAGAGAGCCTTTTTTGAGCTGGACTACAATTACAGCTCCTTCTTGGCGAATCTGGCCAGCGCAGGACCCAACTCCTCGCGCTCGCGGCGCAGCTTCTCCTTGGCCCTGGCGGCCTGCGCCTTGCGGAGCGCCTCGGCCTTGAGCCTCTTCTCGTCGATGACGTTGCTGCGGCCCCGCTTGCGGAGGTACTTGCGGAGGGCGCTGTTACGGCCGTGGCCACGGTTCTTGAGCTTCTCGATGGGGTCCTCGGGCTGGTGGTCGAGGTCGCGTGCCTCCCGCAGCTTCTTGTCGCTGATGGTGTCGAGGTTGCCGATGAAGTTGGGGTCGAGCGAGATCATCTCAGGCTGCAGCTTGTTGAGCAGCGCGCGCACCTCGGCCTCCTGCCGCTGCTTCTTGTTCTCGTACGGGTTCACCTCGAGGGCGTCGAAGTTGGGCTCTCCGGCGCCGGGCACGATCAGGCTGGCAAAGCCCTTGTCGTGCGTGACGCCCAGCACGTCCTCGAAGGGACACCACCGCACTGTCTCGATCCGCTGCCCGTCGCCGCCCCAGGCCATGTAGGGGCTCTTAACTTTGCCCTGGTCGGCCTCCGCAGCCTCGAAGAGACCCTTCCACACGCTGACCTGCGTGCCCCAGCCGACGGCGACGAGGCCGCGGTCGCTGATCGCGACGGATGCGCCGGGCTGGAAGCACGAGTAGGAGTGCACCTCCTTGTACATGCGGATGTCCCACACGTTCATCTTCAGGTCCTGCCCGGTCGAGACCATGTACCGGCCCTGTCGGTCGACCGCGAGGGAGCGGACCGGGCCCCGGTGGACGAGGGCCTTGACGAGCGAGGTCTGGGAGTTGGGAGACCACAGCGTGACGGTACCGTTCTGGTGGCCGACGTGGAGAATGGCGTTCCACGGGTTCTGGCAGAGCGCTGTCGGACAGCCTTGTCGGGTGGGCAGCTCCGCGACCAGCTGGCCGGTCGAGGTGTCGGTGTATTTGAGGAAGCCACTCATGGTCTGTGGACAATGAGTTCGCAAATGCAACAAAGAGCATAAGATTATGAAAAATCAGCACTTACAGCACTGGTAAGGAGGAAGTGGTAGGGCAGGAACTCGAGGTATACAGCCTCGACATGCTTGTTGAGACAGTGCAGCTCAACACCAGCATGGTCGTATATGTAGACGTATTTCTTCTGCGCGACGGCAAAGTATTGGTCATTGTGAAGCCATTTGGCATCCCGGACGGTCTCTCCCAGCTGCAACTCGCAGCCCAGCTTCCCTGCACGCCAGTCCATCGTCGCGACATGCCCTTTTCGCCCCGCCAGCAGCAGATTCCTCCCGTTCCTGGTATAATCCGCACGGTACGGGCCCAGCTCCTCGAGCTTCAGCTCGAATCCCTTCTTAGCCGTCTCGATGCCGACGTTCTCCTTGATCTCGTCCTGCCGGACCTTGTACGTCCTCTCCAGCTCCCCCTCGGGCTCGAGGAAACCCGGCTCATTGTCGAGGAGGATCTCCGCATCCTTCGCCTTCAGCGCCGCATCCCGGTACTTGGCCTCCAGGGCCTTCAGGTTCCGTCGCAGCTTCTTGTCCTTGACGCTCTCTGTGTGCACTCCCTTCCCGCGCCCGTAGCGCTTCTGCGCCTCGATCAGTCTCTGCTTCGCTTCGCGGGCCGCGATGGTGTCTTGCTGCGTCGTCGTCGATGGGCCGGCGACGGCCTGAGTAGCTGTCGCTGCTGTGGCCATTTTTCTTTCCCGGTATTATCGCTGGCGGGGTAACGCCAGGACGAAAGAGAAAGAAAAGGTCTGGAAAGTCTGCCGTGGAAAAACGAGAGAGGTGGATAATAGTAGTAGCGATTATTCTCGCAGTCGGTCTAAACCGCAAGGTCGAAGCTTTTGCGGGTCTGGGCTGGAAAATTCATGCCAAGATTTCGCGCTTCGCTTGGTCCACAAGACATTTGTGCACATCTCCGAACTCCCGCCCTCAAACTCCGCACCTCGACGGGTTTTCCTGGCCTGCAGGATCTTTAGACGAAAATATCTACAGGATTGTCAAGGGTTAATCTGTCGCAACGCTGGCCTCTCTTCCCTTCCGGTTCAAGGGGTCCGGCGGTGCCAACATGGCGCCCATCACGCAGACGGTGCAGCACCACCATCGGCCCACCACGAAAAAGGAGCATAAGCCGTTCAAGAGCCGCCATGCCACGAAGGGTGCGATAAAGAATCTCTCCAAAGGTGTGTTATCTTTTTATTCCGATCCTACTTGTATATATATATATTCTTAATTGCTAATATATCTCTACAGGAAAAATCGAGGCTCGCGAGCGGGGTAGCCGCAAAACCCCCCACCAGCAGCTCATGTCGAAGCTCGAGCGGAGGAACCAGGCCCGTCAGAAGCAGATGCTGAAGCACCAGGAGAAGGCACAGGCGACGAGCATATTCTCCGGCCAGAATGGCGCTCCCAGACACGTTGCGATCGTACCGCTCACCCGCGACATCGATACCCGGTCCGCCATTAATCGGTTGAACGAGAGTGTTGATGTCTCCGACGATGTTTCCCCAGATGGTCTCTCTCGCGTGCGCATCGATCGTTTCAGACAGAGCGTGATGTATATTCCCGCCAAGTGCGACTTGATGAGCGCGTTGGACTCGTGCCGCATGGCGGATTTCGTTGTCGTCGTGCTCTCCGCGCAAGAGGAAGTGGAAGAGGAGGGAGAAATAATACTGCGCTCGATCGAGGGCCAGGGTATCTCCAATGTGCTTGCTGTTGTCCAGGTAGGCGGTTCTCCCGAGAGATGCCTTACTCCAGGTCTTACTGCGTGACTGACTTTGAACTACAGGGCCTCGACAAAATCGAACCCCCGAAGAAACGACCACAGATCGTATCCTCTCTGAAGTCGTTTATCAACCACTTCTTCCCAACGATTGAAAAGGTCCTCTCTCTTGACTCCAGGCAGGAATGCTCCAACGCTATGCGAAGCCTTTGTACTGCCACGCCGAAGGGAATCCATTGGCGAGACGAGAGAAGCTGGCTGCTCATCGAGAATGTCAAATGGCCAGAAGCTGAGTCTGAGGTGGTGGATGATGTCATCGTCACCGGTACAGTTCGTGGGAAGGGTTTGAAGGCGGACCGCATAGTCCATATTCCCGGCTGGGGGGATTTCCAGGTTGATTGCATCACGGCTGCGCCTTTGCCAAATGCACGGCATAAGAAGGGCGACGCCATGAACATTGACAGCAACGAAGGACCCCAGGTCTTGGATGCTCCGACGGAGGACCGCGACGATATGGCTACTGTCGCTCCCGAAGAGATTGAGATGGAGGACGAAGAGACGGCCTCGGTCGCTCCTTCGGAGAGGAAAGGTGTGCTGGTCGATGACCAGCACTACTTCTCAGATGATGATGAGGACGAGAATGCACTCCCGCGACCGAAGAGACTACCAAAGGGAACTTCAGACTACCAAGCAGCTTGGTATCTGGACGACGTCTCCGATTCTGGCTCTGATCTTGTGGACGAGGAGCAGGATGAGGACGGGGATATGGAGATGGACACTTCAGGAAACCCGGAAGATGGGGTGTTCCCGGACAGGCAGGATGCTATGACAGAAGCTGGACCTTCTGAGTATCCACAGTCGGAAATGTTCGTCGACGCAGACGAGGAAGAGGAGAGGCGACAATTGGAAGAATTCCGTGCCAGCCGCAGAAAAGAGGAGAAGGACGATCTTGAATTCCCTGACGAAATCGAGCTTCACCCCAACGTGCTCGCGAGAGAACGGCTGGCGCGGTACCGAGGATTGAAGAGCTTCAAGACCAGTCGCTGGGAAACCTCCGAAGACAGACCTTACGAACCGGAGGACTGGCGTCGACTTCTTCAGATCGCCGACTACAAAGGCTCGAGGAACAAGGCCATTAGAGAGGCCCTGGTCGGCGGCGTCAACCCAGGTACCCGGGTTGATGTGCACCTTAAGGCAGTGCCATCGTCGCTTCGCAGCCGTCCACAGCCCCTGTCGCTCTTCTCTCTCCTCCGCCACGAGCGTAAGCATACCGTCGTCAACATCAACATGACCCTAAGCTCGTCCGTGGAGTCTCCCGTGAAGTCCAAGGACGAAGTCATCATTCAATGCGGCCCGCGCCGTCTGCTGGTCAAACCGATCTTCTCCGCCTCGGGCAATACACCAAACAACGTGCACAAATTCGACCGCTTCCTCCACCCGGGCCGAAGCGCCATCGCGACTTGGATCGGCCCGCTCACATGGGGCGCCGTTCCCGTGCTCATGTTCAGAAAGGAGCAAGTCAAGGACCCCGAAGTCCTGGACTCGACCGACGACGACGGCAACAACAACAACAACCCCAGCGGCACGATCGAACGTCTCAACCTCATCGGAACAGGCACCGTCGTGGCGCCCGACCACTCGCGCGTCGTCGCCAAGCGCGTCATCCTCACGGGTCACCCGTACAAGATCCACAGAAGGGTCGTCACGGTGCGGTACATGTTCTTCAACGCTGAGGACGTCAACTGGTTCAAGGCGCTGCAGCTCTGGACGAAACGCGGCCGGAGCGGGTACATCAAGGAGAGTCTAGGCACGCACGGTTACTTCAAGGCGCAGTTCGACGGCAAGATTAACCCGCAGGATGCTGTGGGCATCAGTCTGTACAAGAGAGTGTTCCCCAGGAAGGCGATTCCTTTGGAGGAGGTCTCCGCTGCTTGAAGTGTTTGTAGGATTAGGGACTTGGCTTGGATACCATTTATGTTGTCGATATTTTACATGGGAGCCGCGTGCATGGGAAGATGAGTCACTCGAATGATAGATTCCTTTGTATATTTTATGTTATGAGATTCCCTCTACTGTGAGAAGGGCATTGTTTGCAATATAACATTTCTGTTAGTATGAGAGACTCAAGGAGACAAACGTATAGATAGATATTTTTATCGGACTTGGACTTAATGGGTTACGATTCCGATCTTAACCGTCCTGTTTCCTGCTAATATTTCGGACAGAAAAAAAAAAGCATATCTGAACTGCTTTGCAGACGAACGCACTCACCACTTAGTCCTTTTTTTTTAAAAAAAAATGAGGCTGAATATATGTCCACATCACTGAATCTGCTCTTGGGCTCGAAGCTACTCAGTAGGCAAAGCTCTTCTTCATCTTACCAAGATTGCTCAAAAGTTTTGAGTTCGACACTAAGTTCCGCGTCTCCGGGACGAAAACGGTTCTGTGTTGCGGGATCGGTCTTGTCTGTCTGTTCGCTTATCTTGAAGTAAGAACCTCCTTATCTACCCACCCACTGTAGGTGCTCACTCCTAAGTCACTCATTTGGAAAACCCTTACTCCAGATTATTGGGGAAAATTTTTCTATCCAATATGATTGTTGTGTAGTGGTCGTAGCCAAGCAAGCACATATCAGATCGGACCTAGAGACGGCCGCGAGTATAGGTAATAATAATCTGGGACAGGTAGAACCTACTACTAAAGGATAATGATAAAAGAAGACGGCTAGCCGGGTGATGGTCATTCACGTTGGAGTTCTCTACGAACAGCAGTCCTCGATGGTCTAGTGGTTATGATTTCCGCTTGTCATGCAATCTTGGTAGGGCAAGCGCGGGAGACCGGGGTTCGATTCCCCGTCGGGGAGAAGCTCGAGAATCTTTTCTTCTCAACATGCATATTTTTTTTTTCTTTCTCCAATATCCTCTATATCAGGAGGATGTCGAGCGGATCGATGAACCCTCTCCATTCTATGGCATGTATGCATAGTTGTTGGAGTATCCAGGGTCAAAACTTGCAAGAGAAGCTTGTAAAGGTTGTCCTTTTACTCGACAATAGTTTCTCGGACAAAGTGCGACTATGAACGTTGTAGGAATAACCGACAAAGGGGTGTATCAGATTGACGACAGAAAGGCGTCTAACAACATCCTACTACATACATTATGCCAGCACAACAGAAGACGCGGAAAACTAAAACCAAGGGAGCGAATAGACAAACATCCGCGTCGCAATATCATATAAAGTAAGAAAAAGGCAAAAGAACAATACAATTACGAGAAATCCTCGCCCGTCTCTTCGATCTTATTCTTGATACGGAGAAGTATCGTCGTCTTCCACTTGTCCAGCTTGCTGAGCTGGTCATACTGAAAGAGCTTGTCGGAGAACATTTCCTGGTCGCCCTGTTCGACGGCCTGGACGAGATCGACGAGCAGCTGGTGCTCCCTCGTCGAAGCGAACGTGGGGTCAATATCCCTGTAGCTTTCGAGAGCGCGGTTTGTAGCGACGAGGTCCTGCGAGACAGTTAGTATGTGACATGTCTTTGCATTCTCCAGAAATAAAGACAATTCATACGTTTGTTGCAAGGTGGCAGATTCCTGCCTTTAGGAAGTAGTCTTTCACCGACCACTTCATCAGGTTGTTGTTGATGGACGACTTGCCCACCTTCTCGTAGTGCTCGATCGCCTTGTAGTAGTCGCCTTCGATGGCTGCTAGATCGGCGACCTTGAGGTAGTGCTTGTTCGCGAGACTGGAGAAATTGCGCAAGCACATTATCAGTCCACGAATATATATATGGCGCATGACGCAGGGGTATGGCTTACGCTTCCGCGTTATCGCCCTCGAACCACTCGGCGGCCTTCTCGTAGGCCTCAAGGGCCTTCTTCATATCACCGATCTCCACCTCGTAGACTTCAGCCAAGTACTGTTGCTGCGTTGCAGCTCGTCTGAAGTTCCCTTTGGAGATGTAGTGTTGGATAGCAGCAGAGAGTACGCGCGCAGCGTCCTCGGGATCGGTCTTGCGATAGACCTTAAAGGCTTCATTCAGGCTGTTGGCTGCATCGTCGGGTTCGTTAAGATTGTTCTTCTGGATAGCGGCAGCTTTCTCAAATGCTTGACCGGCCTCCTTGTCTGGAGTCCCAACATGTCAGCTTCTCCGCATCGACGATGCAGCAAGCAGGGGAATGAATGGCGTACTCAGCTTCTGCACTTTGAAAGCATTCGCAGCCTGAATGTAAAGGTCCGCCGCATTCTCATACTTTTCCGTCCGTCCACCGAAAAGGCTGAACCCTCCGGATGCGCTCTGTAGAGCCTTGTCTGCCTGGTTGCGCCGGAGGTTAGCCGGCGCTTTAAAGCTTTATTGACAGACAACTTGGCGGGATTCGCGGATTCACCTTCTGAAGCAGAACACGCGGATCCTGGCCCATGATGTGCGATTACCTATTATCTGTCCACTCGGTGTCCCCGTAAAGTTGTCAGGTATACGTGAGGAGAAGATGGACGGGGTGGACGTTGGTATGTACTTGATAGTTGACACCTGAGACGATGGTCGCTGCAGCCTCGCCAGCTATGACGGAGGGCGGGACAGCTTCTGCCGGCAGAAAAGCCGCCGCCTTGCCTGCTCCGCACAATCTTCGAACCTTTGGGGACCAGCATATTCGCAGGCTGGTCACGTCGCTCGCTCTATTTTGCCAATTTGATCTTCTTACATTGTCATATTAAATATTGATTTGTTCCTATTGGGCCTGTCTCAGACGCAGGGGAATCCTGTCCAGACGAGTCGCAATGTCTTGGCTACGCAGCAGTTCCTATCGTCTTCTTCAGCGCTCCATGTGCGGGCCATGCTTCCTGCGTCGCTCCAAAGCGCTGCCGTCACGGGCCTACTCGTCCTCTCCTAGTTCAGGAGAGAAATCTATCAAATCTATACTCGCGGAGCCAAACTGGTCTGTCAGATCCTTACTTCCCGACCAGGCCGACAAATCCAAGTTGCCGTCAATCAGCCCGAAGGAGCTACACCATCTCCTCAGACTTTCAGCGCTCCCTCAGCCATCCAGTGAAGCGGAAGAGGCCGCTATGCTCGAGACGCTTGAATCCCAGATCCATTTTGTGAAAGAGATCCAACGCGTCGATACCACCGGCGTCACGCCTCTTCGAAGCATCCGCGACGAGAGCCCCGAAGCGCTGAAGGAGAGTGCAATTGGACTGGACAAACTGAAAGACGAGATGGCCAAGGAGAAAGTTGTAGGCCGCAACGGAAAGATTCAACGCATCCAGACTGAGAAGTGTGACCGTCCGGATGGCGACGCCTGGGATGGAAATGCCCTCGGGTATGCTTCGAAGACGATGGGAAAGTTCTTTGTCGTCCACTCAAGCAATTGATTTACCCATCGTCACAGGTCTCCTCCTGCCTCCCCGGCGTTTGCTGTCCATAAAAGGTCATGTTTTCCGCTGTAGGAGGTGCTCGGCGCTCTTCTCTCCCCAGCTTCGGACTGTTTCGCTTAGTCAGCAGGCACATGATGTCATGTCCTCTCGGCAAGGCTGCAACGGTGCCTAGCGGTGCCTCGTAAGCTCCCATCACTGGAGACGGGCAATCCAATAACCCCATCCATATCTCGATCATCTCACAAGAAGGCGAGACAAGGGCTATATTTTCTACGCCACGTCTCCTTCACTCGAAACCTAAAGGGCTGTCTCAATGTCTGGCTTTTTCCGCCAGGACGCAACCAAATCCAAGCAGCCCGAAGATGGCAGCAACCAGGACCAAGACTTGAACACAATTCTAGACAGATCTCAACGTGGAGATCTGACAGTGTTGATTGTTCAGATTACGGAGTCCATGCGAAAGGTCATTACTGATAACTTCGATGCTGCAATACCTCCCGAGACCGCCGATCACCAGAAACCGCAGGATGAGGACAACGAGGAGAGCATCGATTCTGGACCTCAGGAAGCAGGGGAAGAAAGGGGTGCTAGGAACAACCGCAAACAGGTCCTAAAGCCAAAGGAGCTGGCGGCCAAGGCCGACGCGCTCAGATACTTCGACGACTGGAGGGATTCTGTCCTTCTTCGAATAAGCGAGGTAGTCAATAGGGATGATGAAGCAACAGAGCAAGAACGACATGTTACGGCCTCTAGGAGTCGGCCACAGTCACAGGAAATATCTGTCAGTAAGGATGATAACGTGTTGACGAGGCTGCAAGAAATTCATCCGCCCATTGAGACTCCTCTTGCTCAACTGCCAAGGCCAACAAAAATCCTGATACTACACTCGCTGCTTCTTCTACTTTTGAGTCTGAAGCACTACAGTGCACATTCACGGGTTCTGTTACTGAATGTAGTATCTAGCTTTGGCTTGAGCTTGAAAGACCTGAACAATAATGAAATCAAGGTTGCGCGAGGACTTCTTGATGCTGCTAAGCAGATGTCAGCAGATGAAGAGGCGAAGAAAAAGGCGCAGCAGAGTCGTAATTCCAGGATATGGAAAGTCGGCATCGCTTCTGTGGCTGGAGCGGCCCTTATTGGAATCACAGGTGGCTTGGCTGCGCCATTGGTCGCTGCTGGTATTGGCACCGTCATGGGTGGCCTCGGACTCGGAGCCACGGCGGCTGCAGGGTATCTAGGTGCTCTTGCCAGTAGCAGTGTTATTGTCGGTGGTCTCTTTGGTGCCTATGGTGCCCGGATGACAGGGCGTATGATGGACAAATATGCTCGCGAGGTGGATGATTTTGCCTTCATACCTACTCGCAGCCCTCGAAGAAGATTCAGGAATGACAGAGAAGCTGCTCAGCAAGATCGTCGCCTACGGGTTACCATCGGAATCACTGGTTGGGTCACAGAGGAGGAGGACATCGTTGACCCGTGGCGTGTTATCGGCCCAGATTCTGAAGTATTCGCACTCCGTTGGGAGCTTGAATCCCTGATGAATCTTGGTAATGCGATTAGTGCCCTGGTGACAAGTGCTGCGTGGTCAGTTGCAGGCCGGGAAATCTTATCTAGGACAGTTTTCGCACAGCTCATGAGCGCTGTCATGTTGCCGGTTGCTCTGATCAAGATTGCACGCGTGGTAGATAACCCCTTCAGCGTGGCGAAATCTCGGGCAGATAAGGCTGGAGAGGTACTCGCAGATGCTTTGATAAATAAGGCCCAGGGAGAACGTCCTGTTACGCTTATAGGGTACTCTCTTGGTTCAAGGGTTATCTACTCTTGTCTTCAGAGCCTTGCGAAGAGGCGGGCTTACGGCTTGGTGGAATCCGCCATTCTCATGGGCTCGCCAATTCCATCTAGCACCCGCCATTGGCGAATGATGCGAACGGTGGTGAGTGGTCGTCTTGTCAACGTTTTCTCCGAGAACGATGCCGTCCTCGCATTCCTGTATCGTACCAGTAGCGTCCAATTAGGCGTCGCTGGTCTTCAGCCTGTTCAGGGCCTACCTGGGGTCGAGAACTTTGATGCCAGCGAAATCATCAGCGGACACCTACGATATCAGTACCTGATCGGCAAGATTCTTACAACTATCGGGTTTGAAGAAATTGACGGTGAAGAAGTCCGTAGGGAAGAACTCGCCCTGCAAGTCAGGGATCAAGAAGAAGAGCGGGAACGTATTGAAAACATACGGCTGGATGAGGCTGAGAGGCAAAAGAAGCGTCAAAGTCTTGGGAATGGGGATGATGTTAGCGAAGAAGGGAGAAGGCTCCAACGACAGGTGGAAAGGAGGACCCGGGAGCGGTTAATGTACCGTAAGATGGAGCGGATGGAAATTCCCCGTCATGAGGAACCTCCAGCTGCTCCGCTTCCTCAACGGAGGAGACCTTCTGTCAGTGAATAGTGAAATTACCTTGCTCCCAGGTATGTGTGAATGGCTCTGCGGGTGCATAAAGGGAGGGGAAATCTCCCTCCTGTCCTTGGTCTTCATTTACTGAAAATATTTCTCAACCATCTACCTGATGAAACTGGTTCGATGTATAGTAGTATTTTGTCACATTTCCAGATGATCGATATACCCTACCGGTCTTTTCTACATATGCAGGATGCAAAGCCCTTATATTAAACGGAGTATGTACCTAAGACCTTGAGACTTATCCTAATCCTAAGTAGATCAATAGAGATAGGGCCTAGCCCTGTGCGTTACAGCCAACATAACTGATCCTAGACGCACCGGACGAGCTCATTGAGCCCAACTCTCTGCTTGGCGATGGCCCACTTCTGATCATTCAATCATTTGTCGAGGCAAAACTTCCTGTTTTCCCTTCAGTGAATCTGAACGTCTAATTGCCCCATACGAAAGGTGAATTCATACACTCCTACTCTACAAGCACCAAGACTTTATATATAGTCAATGCCATCAACGAGAGAACCATGAAGAAGCTGCAAATTTGGCATTGAGATCTTTGATGTTCTCGAGATTCCGATATAGCTACCTCCATATCTCGTACCTAGGGTTAGAAGAATTGACTATGGAAGTGCGAAGAACCAATTCATCCTTGCTGCCATTACAAAGCCCTATAAAATCTTTCTTAAACTCGACTGCCGCGTCCTGATGACCAGAAGGTCGCATCATTGGCCCACTTAGTATGCTGATGATTTCAAACCTGCGGTGAACATATATAGGTATAGAACGAATGCGTGTCATGCCCCAACGGGGCCCGCTCTCGGGTGTGGTAATATTGGTGGGTTCCCTTGACTTCATAACCATGATGTGTACTTGCCTATAGTAGACTCATATACACTTCTACTTGAGACCGGATTTGTTTCTTTTCTTTTTC
>JGI26051J44788_1000444_pt1 | contig 23028 bp, 24 predicted proteins | sample HigsolmetaGSP13D_FD_44788 | JGI IMG/M metagenome (IMG submission 44788) | reverse complement strand
AAAAAAAAAAAAAAAAAAAAAACCACCACTAGGTGTGTCACCAGCCATGGTATCACAAGAGAAAAATTCCATACCACATCCCAGCGCACTAACCGCATTCGACACAATGCTGTTGAAGGCGCATTTACTGCGATGCGCACTGCACTCTCTCAGCGTGGGGTGGAACGCCATCCTCCTCTTCATCCTCCGCGGTTGCCGCACCATGTGCTCTAGCCTGAGCGTGAGCGCTTGGGTCAACATCCTGCAGTGCGCAGTCTTCGACCATCGAGTCAGGTGGCGGCTGCTGCTGCTGCATGCGGGGAGGCAGAACCTGCTCCAGCAGGTGGAGGTTCTGGAGCTCGTGCATCTCGGGGAACTTGACATCGAATTGGATGTAGAGGTTACCGAAGTCATGGTGACGGTACGATGGCATACCCTGGCCCTTGATCACCTTAATAGCACCTGCAGAAAGAACGGTCAACAATCTGCTTCTCGAGTCCTTTTGCATGAAAAGGGGGGGACATACCAGGCGTGATAGGCTCGCCGGGTGGAATGGTGACGGAGAGCCATCGGTCATCGAGATGCTCAATGTTGATGGTACCGCCAGCAAGAGCCGTCAGAAGATCAATCTCTGCACGGTAGAAGAGGTCGTCGTCCTTGCGCTGGAATCTCTCGTGGGGCTTCTGCTCAATTTCGAACACCACATCTCCGGGCAGTGCGCCAGGCAGCTGGTCACCCTCACCACGGAACTCGATCTTGTGGCCATTCTTGACACCCCTGTCGACGTGGACGTGCAGAACCTTCCGCTCGACAACGGTCTTCTTACCCTGGCAGCGCTTGCAGCGGTCGCGGTCGCGGATGATCTCTCCCTCACCGTTGCAGTCCGGGCAGACGGTCTGGAAGCGTTGAATCATGGGACCCATCTGGCGCATCATGGTCTTCATACCAGTACCGTTACAGCCAGCGCACGGTCTGACTGCACCCTCTTTGCCTCCACGTCCATCGCAACCCGGGCAAATGACCGACTTCTGAAGTGCCAGCTTTGACACCTTGCCGCGGTAGATATCCTCCAAGCTGACCTTGTGAACGTGGTGGATGGTCTTGGCTTTCCTGGGGCCCTGGTCTCGCATGCCACCGCCGAACATACCGCCGAAGGCACCTCCGCCGCCGAAGAACTGGGAGAAGAGGTCCTCCGCATTCATTCCACCCGGAGCGGCGCCGCCATGTTCCAGACCCTCCTCACCATACTGATCATAGATCTGGCGTTTCTGCGGATCAGAAAGGATCTCATATGCACGAGAAATCTCCTTGAATTTCTCGGCTGCTTCTGGGTTGCCTGCGTTCTTATCTGTTTGGAGAGAAGCCGTTAGTCAGCGGCCCAAAAAAAAGCCTAACAGCAAATGGATTAGGATGTATGGTGACATACCAGGATGGAACTTGAGAGCGCCCTTCTTGTAAGCAGTCTTCAACTGGGCCTCAGTGGCCGTGGGGGGAACCTGGACAGCTCGTGTCAGTCTCTCTCCTATCACGTTCATGTCTCATAGAGCATACATACCCCCAAGATATCGTAGAGCTTGGTGTCTCTGACCATCTTGGACGACGTCTATCTGTATGCTGAAATGAGAAAAAAAGGTAAAGGCGAGAGAGGCGCAAAACGGGACGGAGGCTGAAACGCCAAGGCTGAATCGAAGTGTAATTTATCTGAGAGCGCCGTCTCAGATCAAGGCGTGACTTGATGCCCGTGCAGACGTCTCCAGCGACGTGAAAGGAGTCACAAGAGGTGGTAGGAGGTTAGGAAGGGAGGAAGAAGGGATAAGAGGAGCGTGGAGGGAAAAAGAAGCTTGAAAGCCGGTGTTGTTCTGGATGGACCGGCGGCTGCTGCTGGGGAGCAGACCAGGAGAAAGACTGCTCTGGTTGGTAATGTAACCGAACGCCAGGCACGGCGGACGTCCTTTCCGCCGGGAACTGCGCGTTTCAAATACGCCAAGCTTTTCAAGAACCGTAATCTGGGCCTGACCCGGAGATGCGCTGGGGGCGGCCGGCGAACAGCCCGGCTGATCGACGCTCTGTCTCTTCCTATCGAATGTGCAGGGGAGAGAGGAGGAGGGAAGGGACTGCTTTTTCAAGGGCCTGGCGAAGGAAATCTCGCCGCAGACGCGCCCGACGAAGCCACAAGGCTGACTGTGTCTGTCGTCTTCTCGTTGCTTCGAGTGTCACTGCTGGGCATCGATGGCCCGAGCGCGGCGCCGTACCGCTTTCGACCCGGTTCTCTGCGCTTCCATCCTCTTCCCAGCCCTTCCACGCGCCGCGGTTGCGGCGACGACCGGATACGGCGTTTGCATCGCCCTTCCATCAGCGCGTCGGGCTGGAGTCCTGCTGGCCTTCCATCCTCTTCCACCGCAGCCCAACGCAGCCACCGTGGCTCGTCACCGCCAGCGGAACACGACTCTGGCTCCTGCGGAGTCCTGCCAGCGCGCCAGCGATCAGGATGGCAGGGGATCCGGTGTGTCGAGACGCGCAGCTGCTCCCTGAATCGCGCGGGAATGCACTGGACCCTCAGCTACTTCTTGTAGCCAGGAAAAATCTCGGTACGCAGTAACAGAACCCCGGGGTCAAGCACAGATCACCCCCTCGGTGGTGGTCTCTTATCTATCTGCTTATCGATAAGCGGGGATCCATCTAGCATCTGCCGATGTGAACTTTTCGCGGTATCCACTACTGCCCGCTTTCAGGCAGAGGCCCGGGGATCCTCCGACGAGCTTATTGCTCACGTAGCTACTATTGTACTGTAGAACAACAAATACGTTTGCTGTTCTAACCGTTGCTCTTTTCCCAATTGGACCCTCCTCTTGCTGGACACGTGTCGCACGAGCTTCTCGCATCTCCACCCGCAATCCGTTGAACGATGGAGCAGGATCCGGGCTTCCTCGCCGCGCTGGAAGAGGCCAAGATGGGCGCTGCGGAGGGAGGTGTTCCGATAGGAGCGTGCTTGGTCTCCAAGGATGGCAAGATCCTCGGTCGGGGACACAATATGCGCGTCCAGAAAGGCAGCGCGACGTTGCATGTCAGTCAATAATCCATCTGCTTTCTTCTCTTTCTCTTTCTTTCTCCCTGCCACCGTTACTCGGGTCCATCCTACGGCTTTTACTCACGTCTTGTCTCGTAACAATGTAGGCAGAGATGTCCGCCCTTGAGAACTCTGGTCGCCTTCCTGCTTCCGCCTATCAGGGCGCCACCATGTACACTACCCTGTCGCCCTGTGACATGTGCACTGGTGCTTGTCTGCTCTACAAGGTGAAGCGCGTCGTCATCGGTGAGAATAAGAACTTTGTGGGAGGGGAGCAATATTTGAAGGATCGCGGCGTTGAGGTCGTGGTCCTGGATAACGAGGAATGCAAGCAGCTGATGGAGAAGTTCATCCGGGAGAAGCCAGATCTCTGGTATGCATTTATCATGCCTTTGTTAGTCTGCTTCAGGTCCTCTATGGATTTCCTCTTTTGGAATACATCGCTGACAACATCAACCTCCGTCGCAGGAATGAGGATATTGCGGTCTAGGTCTATCATCACCTCGCCCGCGGTATGATTACATCGTACGATACTAGCAGTATTATCTGCATGCGCATTTGAAGCAAACCACCCATTTATCGTGCAGAACGTATGTACCTTTTGTCGTCGAGGCTTTATCAAGATATTTTCCATAGTTGAGCACATCATGAGGCGGTCAGCCGGTGGATCTCCTCGAAGAAGAACTTCAGATCGTCCGGATCCACGAACGGCGTGATTCCTGCTCACAGAGTCAACTTTGGTTTCATAGCAGATTTTGCATGGGTTAGATATCCCCTACCATGGCCCAAATTGGCGATCCATCCTCGCTTTCCCCCTCCGAACCCTCTCACCATTTCCTCGACGACAGCGGTTATGGCCGCTCTGCCTCCGTAAAGGACACCTGGATCCGCATTTCCCTGGAGCGTCACCCGGCCCTTCGCGATCTCTACTGCTTTAGCTGGGTCGTGCTGCCAGTCCAGACCCACGACGTCGTACCCCGAGTCGCAGAGCTCCTCCAGGGCATACCATGCCCCTTTCGCGAATACAGTCATCGGTACCGGCTCCAGGTTCATCTCCTTGAGCCTCTTGGGCAAGTTCTCAGATATATGTCGCAGATAGGGAAGCGCAAACGATTTGAAGGAGGCTGGAGATAGCTCCCCAGCCCAAGAGTCGAAGACCTGGATCATTTGCGCACCGGCGGCAACCTGGAACGCGAGGTACTCGACGCAGATGTCAGCAATCTTCTGCAGCAATGCCTTCGACTCCTCGGGGTATTTGTAGATCCAGGTCTTGGACTGGATGAAGAGCTTGCTGCCCCCGCCCTCAACCATGTAGCACAGCAGAGTCCATGGGGCACCGCAAAACCCGAGTAGCGGTACACGGCCCTTCAGCTTGTGCCGTGTAAGCGTGATAGCCTTGTATACATAGTCCAGCTCTGCCTTAACGTCCACTTGCTTCTGCATTATTCTCTTATATTGCTCGTCGTCGGGCGTTTTCAGCGGCTCTGGGAAACTCGGGCCCTTCTTGTCGACCATCTCGACCACCATCCCCATCGCCTGCGGGATGACGAGAATGTCGGAGAAGATGATTGCCGCATCGATCAGCCCCGCGTAGCGCTCAATGGGCTGCAGCGTCAGGGTAGATGCGACCTCCGGGTCGCAGCAGCATTCGAAGAAGTCGCGGTCACCTTTGGCCTCATGGTATTCAGGAAGGTATCGTCCCGCTGGGAAAGGAACATAGAGTGTCAATCAATGGTATTCGGATATCGCCATGGGCGAAAGTTCGTCGGAGCTCGCGGGGTACGGATCCAGCACTTACCCTGCCGCATAACCCATATTGGAGGACGCTCGACCTTCTCGCCTGCAAACACATTAGTTTCATCTGTCGCTAGAAAAGCGTCATTGTAAACGGTTAAATACCCCGTGCGGCTCTAAGGATAAGGTCGTTTTTCAGGGGCTCGAACTGTTCTTGCATGTTGGCAATAAATACATGGGGAGATTTGGGACCTTGGAGGAAGCTTCGGACTTTGGTGTCTCCGCGGCTGGCGAATCGGCCCGCTGCGACTGCGGCTCGCCTAAGATTGGGAAGCCCTAATCAACGGTACATATAGTATCAACCAAACGGCAGCTGCATGCCTGACTAACATCCCCAGGATTGCTACTTGCATTATTAGGTAGCTAGCTACTCTAGATATACAAATGATCCCGCGCGACGGGCCCCCCGCCAAACTACTCCTCTTCTGTCTGTGCTCTCTTCCGGAGATTCCCCACACTATATAACGACTCGCTTAACATCTTTTCTAGATTAAGCCTGGTCTTCTCGTCCGCTGGTATGACGATATCCGAAGTTCCCTCGCGATTGACATTACCAATCATCGGGTCTCTGATGGGTTCCCAGGCCAACTGACCATCTTTCTGCATGGTCAGATGAACCGCCTCAAGGAAGACCTGCGGGGAAGTAAGGTCGTCTCTCCAGGCCTTGGTCGAACCAGATGCATGGACGCCATCAACAGAGATGGCAATAGTGCCATCTTTCCCAAGCCTGCTTACGTCCAACACGTTTCCAGAGAGCTGAATAGGGGGCTGCGGCTTCAACTCGCCGCTGGATTCTAAGGTATAACAAAGAAGCTGGGGAGACCTGGAACAAGGGAATTAGACTTGTATCATTACGGATGGTCTCCTACAGATTTACTTACCCTTCAATTGCGACCAATATCACTCTTGCAGTAGCCACAGATGGAACCGCCCAGATACCTCGAACGGCGACCTCCCGGGACTCCGAGTTCGGATCCAGCAGCGGAACCTTTTGCAAGATACGGCTCTCCCGCCAATTCCAGACAAGGAGATAGTCGTCTCCTCCGCCAGAGATCAGTATCTCCGGCTGCCACTGCGGAATGCAAATCCTGCTGATAAAAGACGTGTGACCCAGGCAGAAATTCTCAATGACATGCGTTTGAGGCGGGCCGCGGGATACGCGAATGTGCTCGTCACGGTCCGCAGTCAAAATATAATCTCGAGGACTACTCGACGATGGCCCTGATGGGAGCGAGACAAACGCCAAATCTGTGAGCATCGACACATGACCAAGCAGCAATTTGTGTTCAAAAGAAGGGCCAGTTTTCTCTTCTGAATTCGAACTCTTGGCAGCCTGCCGGAGTTGCTGTTCTAGAGCTGCCAGGTTGCGCTTGGTGTGCACGGTAAGACTTGACGCCGCAGGCTGAAGAGGTTTCTTCGCGGCAGGATTTTTTGGAAGATTGGGCTTGTCGCTAGGGATTAGCGGCAGAGAATAGACATCTCCAAATTTATCACCACATAGAATGATGTTGCCATCGGTTGTCAAACTCAGAGCGCACGGCCGCTTTGGCATACACCTACCTCTATGAGCATACTGAAGATCTGGGGGGAAAATAGAAAAGTTGTCCCAGAAACACTTACCTCTCACTCAATTGCTTGAGACTCCCATCTGTGCCGACCTCAAAAACGCGGATGCATTTGTCCTCCGCAGTGACAGCAACTATGTGACTTCCAGTTGGGGAAGGGACTATTAGAGGGATATTTGACCAAGTTCCCGAGGGCTTTGGTTCTATAGTCTCTTGGCCATTGTGCTTGGACTCCTCGCTGGCTTGCTCCGCTGACGGCGAAAGCTTTCTTTTCTTTTCCGGAGGGCCCTGGTCATCGACATCTGCACCCTCGCGGGTCGAGCTTGCAATTGCATGGTCGTTGCTTGTTTCGATATCCCGTGGCCAGACAGAGAGTCGCCGCCCGTTTTCAGCATCATAAGAGTAAAGCTTTGGGCCTGCAGAGGCAATCAACAGCCGTTGAGGCAGCGCTTGGCCTTCAACATACTGGATGCGCTGAATTGGATGCTGAAATTTCGCAGTCATGGTGGAGCTAAATGGGCGGCTGCTACGGGTGACAGGGCTGGCTGGGCCACGGTGCCGCAGAAGTCAAAAACTCAGACGCAGGCCGCGTGAAGAGAAAGATACGCTCATGCGAAAGCAATCCAGCGACATGGCTCGTCTCATGGACCTTGCTTGTCGGCTGCTCGGTGTTTTGTTCTTTTTCTGGACGGCGGCCGGAGCTAGCAGTTCCCCGGGCGGCGACACGTGATTGGTTGGGGCTGCCCCAGTCGGCTAGTTAGGCGAAGCCACAAGAGAATTTCCTAAATCGCACATATCGCGAAATATCCCTCTTCAACGTCAACCCGTTCCCCGTCACCGTTCACATCATATTGTCACTCTTGCCCTTAAATATCCTATCTTCATACATAAGGAGACATGGGGGGCAAGTCAGCTACCAAGGCCGCGTACTTCGAGAAGCTCAAGGGGCTTCTCGACGAGTACAAGACGATTTTCATCGTCAATGTCGACAATGTCAGCTCCCAGCAGATGCATGAGATTCGTCTCAGCATCCGCGGCCAGGGTGTCGTCCTCATGGGCAAGAACACCATGGTACGATCATTTGGAATACCATTTGGTCCATCAGGAATGGAAATCATTGACTGTCATCACAGATTCGCCGTGCGATCAAGGGCTTCCTCTCTGAGAACCCCGAGTACGAGCGTCTGCTGCCGCACGTCAAGGGTAAGCACACGGCCTATCAAGCTTAGGAGAAATGCCTGAGGATATTTTGCTAATTGATGATCTTTTCGTCTATAGGCAATGTTGGTTTCATTTTCACCAACGGGGACATGAAGGAAATTCGTACCAAGATCCTCTCCAACCGTATCAAGGCTCCGGCTCGTGCTGGTGCCATTGCGCCGGCTGACGTGTGGGTTCCTGCTGGTAACACGGGTATGGAACCCGGAAAGACCTCCTTCTTCCAGGCTCTTGGTATTCCCACCAAGATTGCTCGTGGTACCATTGAAATCACCACGGACCTGAAGCTGGTCGAGGCTGGCTCCAAGGTCGGTGCCTCCGAGGCCACCCTTCTCAACATGCTGAACATCTCGCCCTTCACCTACGGTATGTCCATTGCCCAGGTGTACGACAACGGCCAGACGTTCGGCCCTGAGATCCTGGACATCGAGGAGTCCCAGCTCCTCGACGCCTTCCAGAGCGCCATCAAGACCATCACTTCCATCTCTCTGGCCGCCAACTACCCGACGCTGCCATCTATCCTGCACTCTCTTGTCAACTCCTACAAGAAGGTCCTGGCTGTCGCCGTCTCAACCGACTACAGCTGGCCTGAGATTGAGCAGCTTAAGGACCGCATTGCCAACCCTGAGGCCTATGCGGCCGCTGCTCCTGCCGCCGCGGCCGCGGCTGCTCCTGCTGAGGAGAAGCCTAAGGAGGAGGAGAAGGAAGAGGAGGAGGAGAGCGGTGATGAAGGTAAGTTTTGTCTATTTTAGCTTCCCGGGATGTCCACGACTGCATGCTAACATGGCGCTCTAGGATTCGGTGGTCTCTTCGACTAAATGGCTTGAAGTGACCCGGTTCTGTTACGGGATACGAATGCGATGTACCAGATACTCCTATGGCTCATGTCGTTGCTCGTGATAGAATGAAAAAAAGCATTTACCTTCATCAGAATGAACGGACGACTCTTACCCACTTTTCGATGTGAGCGTAGTTCATTAGTACCTGCGCTCCGGTCGCCCAGCAACAATAGGTAAGCAGGTTTAACTTCACTTTTTGGCTTTGCTTTTTTTTTCCTGGAATACTCACCCACATCCTTCTCCTTGGCGGATGATGAAGCTTTTTAACCCCAAGTCCACCCCTCTCGGGGGGACGGTGAAGATCAAAAAAAATGCAACAACAACACTCTAATTTTTTGCTGATGCCATGGAGAATCATTGTGCACATTTTATTCAATCAATTGAGCCAATTGTCCTTTGCTCCAATTACAGACATGTGATTCAGAATGCTAACCGTCTCCTTGGCTGTGCAGGTCAGTATCTTCCTTGGTCCATACTAAGCGAGCTATCATTTGCGGGATGATTGGCTTAACCGCTTAAGTGCCCCTTATCTCGTGTAGCTTTGCGAACCAAGCTCCCGTGCCTCCCTGAGTTTGAAAAGGCTCTCTGATTTAGTAATCCTGCCAATTCCAGCTCCGTGTAGTCCCGTAGATGTTCCTGTCTGGCAACCTGCCCTGAAACTCGCAGAGTGCATCTTCGAGTCTGCGAAGGGAGATGTCTTGCGGCTCAGCCGATTCCGGTCGTTTTGCAGAAGACTTTAGTAGTTTAGTTTGGTAGTTGAATTCTATTATCGTTGAATTGTTCCGTCGCCTTAATTAAAAACTTGGGTAAATTACATATGTATATAGTAAAGGGGATCCATCCATTATGATTATTCCATATGAAAAACACACATGAAACATCAAATGACTGAGGAGCCCACTAACATAGAAAGCACGGAAAGTGTCCCATACACGCACATACCTTGAGTACATCACTTGCAAGGGGCATCATTTATACACGAACACGATAGGCAGACGGGGCGAGCAGTTACAGACAGCTGCCCAGGTATATATAACTGTCGTCACTTATGCCCAAACATCAACAACGTGAAACATCAAAGAGACGCTTCATCCTCTTGAGAAATCCTTAGGTATTTATATCCCTATATTATATCCCTTAGGTATCCGCTGTCTAGGAAGGTATCTACGTATCTACCTACCACCACCATCCTCTCCACTCCAACCAAACCGGCCACTGAACCGGCCGAGGTCCCTACGGAAGAACTTGCCGATGTTCTTCAGGTTCTCGTTCAGGTTCGCCGCGGCACTGCTCTCCTCTCCTCCTCCACGCTGCAGGCCCCCCTGCCCGAACGGTCCAGGAACCGGAGACGATGGGCTCGTCGCGCTGCCTCCACCACTGACGCCGTCCTTGGCGGCGGAGATGAGGGCCGATCCCAGCAGGGACGGGTCGAAACGGGCGGGGAGGTTCGAGGCGCTGAGCGATGCGGAGGTGCCTAGCGTGCCGAGGCCCAGGCCCGGGGACATGGCACTTGATGCAGCGGAGGATGAGGAATAATAAGGTGCTTGGAAGGCTGCCAGGATGGGGTTGCTCTGTTGGAGATTAGACGCGTGGCGGTCCGAAGCGCGGTGGATCTGGAATAGCTCCACGAGTTGGTTCTGTTCCTGTCTGTTTCGGATCCCCTTGAGGTCGAGAATCTTGCGGAAGTTGGTGTCGCTGCGGTCCGCGATGTGGATGAGGTACGCCTGCACCAGGGCTTCTGGGGGCGATGCCCGAACTTGGAGGGTTTTGAGGAGTGTGTCGATCTTCGAGAAGCTGGCGTTCACACGCTTCACGTAACCTGCGGGAGCTGGTGCTGGTAAGAGCGAGGAGAGACCGTTTTTCAATGTGTAAGAGTCCAGTAACATCTAATTATCCGTTAGCAAAACCGTCTCATTAGTCCACATGAATGGAGTAAATCGGCTTACCTGCTCAGCACCCGCCTCGGAGACAGGCCTGCACTGAAAGATGTTGTTGACGTAGGCGTTGGACAGAAGTTCAACGAGATTATCAGCAAATGCTCGGGCGTACTGATGCTTATGCAACAGTTGTAGGATCTCCTCCGATCTCGTCTTAATCTTGGACAGCAGCTCTCCAACGTAGGAGCTCTGATCGCCCACGGTTTCAAGCCTATTCCACGGTGTGTTCCGCATCTCTCGCCAGCATGGCTCCAGATCGACCTCCACCTTCCGTACAAGACCGCGGACACAAGCACTTGCGATCCCCATGAAAGAATCAGCCTGACTCTGTAGATCCACGCCCTGTTTCAGGTTGTCATCGATTCTGCCCTTGATCTTCTCCTCCAGTTGGTTGCATGTCGTGTAGCAGTAATCTGCAGTGTTGAGCACCAAGATGAGCTCTTCTAGGTTTGGAATTCTGGAAGGGGTGTGCCCCGTAGGTCGTTCACTGATATAGTAAAGAAGGACCTGCTGCGCATACTGGTCTAGGTATTTCGCGAATACTTTCGTCAACTCAGCAAGGGGGCCTCCCGTTGAAAGCTTCGCGCATTGTGCAAGGGCGTGCCTGTAGAACGTAAAGAGCTCCGTGGAGGAGGATACTACAAGTTGGGAATGGAATTCTTCATCAGGCGGCTTCGGTGGCTGCTGCCGGTATTTAGGTATCAGAGTAGCCAGGTGCTTGTCTTGGGCTTCAACCCATACGCTCAGGTATGGCTCAAAAGCTTCCGAGATCATCTGGCTGAAGACTGGAGGAGATTCGCTGGACATGAACGTATCTGTGGAGACACGCGATGTGTTTGCAAAGCGTCGGTCAAGGGATTGCTCGAAGTCAAGCGTCTCCTGTAGACACGACAGCAACAGGTTGACATCGAGTGTTTGCCCACTTCTAACAGCTCTCGACAAGATACCCTTGAAATCCTCCCTGGTACCCTCGCAGAACACGTTGGCCAGGATCTCGTTCACCCTCCACGCGGACGGGAATATGGTGGCATGTTCCTCGTCGTACGTCTTCAGCAAGCGCCTGAACCACGAGTATCTTCGGGAGATGTTGTCCAAAGAACCAGCTTCCTCATTGCCCCTGAAGACCTGGCGGTATTCGCGCAACTGCGTGTTGCAATACCAAGTTATCAGCCTGGACCGCGCATTCTCGCCCAAGGCGTCCATGACCAGACAAGCCTCCGCAAGCAGGCCCCGTCTCTGCGTGACCTCGCCCTTTGCGAAGGCGACCTCAAAGTCCTCGCAGACCTGCTCGAGCAGTTCCCTCTGTATATCTGCCACATTCCGACTCAGGGTCGCAATCTGATCTATCGACCGGTAGGACTTGAAGTGCGCCATCAGTTGGACGACGGCCTGAAGCAGCTGGGCACACTCGCGGTATTGCCTCGTCTTGCTGAGCGCGCGGAGTTGCTCGTACGCCGTCGTCAGCATCTGCAATCTCTTCAGAGCCGTCATCGACAGCGTGAGGTTCTTCTTTGCGTTGTCCAGCTGCTTTATGTCCGCCGTCATCTCCGTGATCGCCTGCTCGGTCTTCAACGCGCGCTCCCGCACATCGTCGATCTTCTTGAACAGCTCCGACAGGTCTGCCTTGGCTGCCTGGATCCGTTGGACACTCTCCGCGTTGGAGGTGACCTGCTCCTCCACCAGCGCGGCGATGTCATTGTCCAGCTCCTGTTGGTATGCGCGGAGTGCCTCGGAGGTCTTTGCCACGGACGAGAGCGTCGAGGGGTGGGAGAAGATCACGTTGAGGTGTTCGATAGGATCATAATCAACTTTTTTTTAGTCAGAAAGTCAGTACCGTCGCCACCATATTTCACAAAGGACTCTCTCACCTGCGTCCAGGGGATCAGGACTCGACGCTCCGTTGGTCGTCATATGGGTGGTGGACATTCATCAATCACACCCAATGCGCATGCTGCACTTCTGTGCGCCACAACACCAGGCACTGGGTTCCAATAGAACGCAAATATTAATCTGCTCCAGCGCACTATTTCTCAGGCCGAAAAGGCAATTGATCCCCCGAAAGCTGCAGTTGCTGCTTTGTCGTGAGCAACGACCCCGGATACTCAAGTCGCGGAGTTGATTTAGCCTCCGAAGCAGCTTAGCGCATATCAGCTTGGCATGCCGTTCACCGGCGCAGGACACCGCATCTTACGCAGCATATCTATGGAGTACAGTCTACATTATCTACAATTCTGAAGCCCCAATATTTGACAAAATGCTTCTCGAATGGCGCAACTATGTTCAAATTATAATTTGGAGCTCAGGCGCTAACGTATCGCCACACTAATTTCAACCAATGTGGCATATCGGAGATCACAAATCTAATAAGAGACCGGGATAATAAACAACTTGATTGCATCAATTTTCCTGATTGTGGTATCTATTTTTTGATGCAGCTAGACATGATCGAATCTCGGTTTTCTCTCGCTTTATCATTCGCCTTCAAAGAGCCTGAAGCATATGCAAATCAAATCCGAATCACCAATACTCAGGTAAAAGCCACTGTCCCTCGCCATGCCATGCAAGCAGATCGTGAAATAAGACATATTATACTTTTACAAGAAGAGAAATAGCCACCATGTCAGTCCCTTCCCACCGGGGGTTCTGGTGTACAAATAGAAGAGTATGAAATGTAAAATGGATAATTTGAATGACAGGAGCGAACACTTCGCTTCCTGGACAGGATCAGACAGGAAGAAAAGCTTCCGGTGGCAGCTTGCCCTGCATCTATAACCAGTCATGTCAGTACCATAAAGAAAGGCAAACACTATCAATTTATGGTAACGGCAACATACCTTCAGCTCCTCGAAATTCTTCAAGGCTGCGTCCATATTCCACTGATTACCTGAGAGTGCCATCTCAGAGTATTGAAGGGTCATTTTGGTTTTGAAGCTCATCTGAAGAATCATCTGCTCCTGCTGCACCTGCGCATCTGGTTTCCCTGGAGCCGGCATAGCGTATCCCTCCGGCGCCTCTGGATGCGGCGCTCGAGGGGTTACCGACTGGCCCTCCGGGCCCCATGCTTCATGCCCACCGTACGCCCTTAAGCAGAGCACATCGCTGATGACTCTCAGTCCTCCGACACCTCCGCCAGGGCCAAGGACAAATGTTCGGTCAAAACTGCGCGTTTCGACTTTGGGCCCGCCTATCTCGTCGAATTTGCCGTGCACCATGATGAGAAGACCACCAACACCGGTCTCGCACTGTCCCGTGGGATCTGGGAGCCCGGGTATGGGATGGCATTCGATAAGCCATTCCTCCGGGTGGGCCATCATGTCTGGATGTCTCGTCCGTGGAAGGACATTCCACACTTCGCGGATCTTCTCCGCACCGACGTAGGCACGAGACATCCGGGCTGGAAGATGACTAATCTTCAAAAGATTCCTACTCTTCTTGATGTACTGGTCCCAACCGGCAGTATGATCTGATTGTGCTGCTCTGGGAGCGGCCGTGTTGACGTTAAGCGAGAAAGTCGAATTACCATCGTAGACACCGTTTATCAAGTCATTTCGGTCGTTATCGTATCCGACGAAGAACGCTTTGACAAAGTTCTCTGCGATCTTCCCGTCATCCTGGAAATACGGTGCTTGAACAGGGATGGGAGTCTTCTTCTGGGCAGCCAGTTCCTCCGCGGTTCGAACCTCTGTATTGTTCAAGATCCTGAGCCTTGGGTACCACTTGAGCATCGTATCCTTGAAGCTGGGGTCCGCACTGAATGGCGTGCCACTAAGATCGAGGAACTCGAGCTGTCGGAATTTCCATCTCCATCCGATCAGAGCATTAGCATCCCTGAAATTGTTGTTGGACAGGTCCAAATTCTTCAGGTCAGGGAACGTCTGAGAGAGGGTCGTGACAGCAGTGATGTTGGGAAGCTGATTGTTCGCTAGACTGACGCTCTCGACCGCAGCTCTCCCCTTCTCCGGGCTGTCAAAGTTCATTTCCCACACCTTCATCAGCGCCGGGAAGAACTTGGACTCGGTGGACGTGCTATTGAACATGCCCATCGCCAGAAGGTCCGGGTCATTCCCCAGATTCGAGAGGTCGAGCAGCTTTGTCTGCTGGTAATAGCGTTTGCTCAGGAATGCGGTCATCTTGGCTTTGGTGTCGGCAACGGACGATGTAGCGTTGGGCGTCCCATCCGTCATCATCTTGTCCGCCGACTTGCCATAAGGTTCGACTGTAAGCGGAGCGCCTGCAAAGGTGAACCCATTGATTGCAAGCATCCTGTCCATCAGTTCCGGGCGAATAGACACTATAAGAGCGTCGCCTTCAACGCGCGACTAGTGAACGTTAGCAAGGCATAAGAGACCTTGAAACTTGCAAGTCACCCAAGGGAAGAATAACGCGACAATGCCTAGGTAGATAGCCTCGATCGTCGTTTGTGGGATACCGTCTTTAAACGAGAACAAACCGGAGAGGACGACGCTGCGAGTAGACATCGGTGACCGCCAGAGTCTGGTGTGTTGCACATACCTTTGTTATCTTCACGCGCGTGTTCGCTGCAGCTTTCGGATCCGGGGGAGTAGCCTTCCTTTCCAGAAAGGCGATCAGGCTGTCCACACCTCCGTCGGGATTGGATGCCGCCTTGCTCTGTTTCCATCCACGAACGATCAACTGTTCCAAGCCACCTCCCCGCTCCCTGGGCTGCCGGATATTTGCCTGGGAGTTGACGTTGTTGGAGAGGGCCTTTTGAATGGCATCCAAGGCCCTCTCACGACCTGGAGCCTGGCCACCGGCTGGAGTGCCTCGTCCTGAATCACCGCGAGCCCTTTTCCCACCACGGCTCCGACCGGAACCTCCGTCCATATCCAGATCTCCATCGCGATCAACGCGCACAGCGCCTCGTTTCCGAATGCCACCGCGGTCCGGTGCGTTGGAACGGCCTCGCGACCCTCTGGGATTTCTGATGCTGTTCATCATCGCGGTTGACAACTGTAGCATTGTGAAGGGCCAGTTGCCAAGGGCAGGAAGGAGGAAGAGTTATAAAGGCGGTAGTTGAGGCGGCGGACAGAGGGCTGGGCGCCTCAGTTTGCCCTTGTTGTGTTCGTTGTCCGCATACAGCAGAGTCGCACAGTCGGGGGAACAAGCGAGGCGGTTGACTTGGAAGGAGTGGAAGGACAAAGAGGAGGATAAAATTAGCGGCAGCAGGGAGGTCCGGGAGTCCGGACCAAAAGAGGATTGTCTGTGAATGAGGGAGGAGGATAAAGAGCGAGTTGCTTGACGTGAATCAAGAAGTTTCCCGTTGAGGCGAAGATCCCACAGGCTGCCGTCTCGAGGCGGGATGCTGACTCAGCATGCGGCTGCCTTGGCGTGCGTGATACAGTCACGTGATAGTACGGAAGAGGCTTAGTACCTCCCGACCCGCACGGTCCAATGAGCGGCCGTATTCTGGCCTTTGAGGAGCCGGCGCATCGATGCGGCATCGGAAACGAGGGGGAGTATTGGACAGCTTGTCTGAAGGGATTCCCTGCGAGCAGGTGGAAGTGGTCTCCTCCCTCACTGGATTCCGGCTTGCGCGGCCGCTTCTGTTGTGTCTCTGAGCCACTTTAATGCGGATTGGATGATCTGTTTCAGCTAAGCTGCTACTAACCCCTCCAGAGGCCCTCCGCAGGGGTGTCTGGCTCCCTGTATACCGATTGAGCCGCTCCCTTTGATCTCTCCTATTCTGCCTACGCCCGCATGCTCCTGCGGACCACTGGGATATAATAATGCCTGCGAAATCACGGTTCACGCGGCTAGATGCCTTTGCAAAGACGGTCGAGGACGCGCGCGTCCGCACCACCTCCGGAGGAATCATCACGATAGCTTCGCTGCTCATCATCCTGTGGCTGATCTGGGGAGAATGGGTTGACTACAGACGGGTGGTGGTGGTCCCGGAGCTCATTGTGGACAAGTCTAGAGGTACGGGATCCTTTATTTATTTATGTCTTCCACGTTATTGGAGCTATAGAAGAGAACGGGGCCCAGAGTAGAGCTAATGCCCGCCATCTAGGGGAGAAGATGGAAATCCACCTGAACATCACCTTCCCGCGGCTCCCCTGTGAGCTCCTGACGCTCGATGTGATGGACGTCTCCGGCGAACAGCAGACTGGTGTCGTGCACGGCATAAACAAAGTGCGCTTGAGTCCTCAGGCAGAGGGAGGTCGTGTCATCGACGTCGAGGCGCTCGAGCTGTGAGCAGACCCAATTGACCCCCTCAATTGACTGTCAATTGGCAATCTTGTCATTGTTGATAACTAACGTTCGACCGATATCCAGCCACTCGAAACAACAGCGCGCCGACCACCTCGACCCCAACTACTGCGGCGAATGCGCCGGAGCCCCGCCGCCCCCCAACGCCGCCAAACCAGGCTGCTGCAACACCTGCGACGAGGTGCGGGAGGCCTACGCGATCCGGCAATGGGCGTTCGGGAAAGGGGAGAACGTCGAGCAGTGCGAGCGGGAGGGGTACGCGGCGCGGATCGATGCCCAGCGCAAGGAGGGCTGCCGTCTCGAGGGCATCATCCGGGTGAACAAAGTGATCGGGAACTTCCACATCGCACCCGGGCGCAGCTTCACGAGCGGCAACATCCACGCGCACGACCTCGACGTCTACTTCGACCCGAAGCTGGCTGACGACGAGAAGCACACCATGACGCACGAGATCCACCAGCTGCGCTTCGGCCCCCAGCTGCCCGACGAGCTGTCCAGCCGGTGGAAGTGGACGGACCACCACCACACAAACCCGCTCGACGGGACCAAGCAGTCGACCGACGAGGCCGCGTACAACTTCATGTACTTCATCAAGGTTGTGTCGACCTCCTACCTCCCGCTCGGCTGGGACCCGCTCTTCTCCTCGGCCGTGCACAAGATGCACGACAGCAAGGCGCCGCTGGGCCAGCACGGCGCTGCGTACGGTGCCCAGGGCAGCATCGAGACGCACCAGTACTCGGTCACGTCGCACCAGCGCTCGCTGATGGGCGGCAGCGACGCCGCACAGGGCCACAAGGAGCGCCTCCACGCCCAGGGCGGCATCCCCGGCGTTTTCTTCAACTACGATATCTCCCCCATGAAGGTTATCAACCGCGAGCAGCGGCCAAAGACCTTCACGGGGTTCCTGACGGGCGTGTGCGCCGTGGTCGGAGGCACCCTGACCGTCGCGGCGGCCATCGATCGCGGCCTGTACGAGGGTGCTATCCGGGTGAAGAAGTTGCACTCTAGTTGAAGAACTGTTCCTTAGCAAAACATTTTACCGTACTGTAGTGTAATGCCATGTCAGTCGTGCTGTTTGTCTCTTCGTTCGATTAGACATGCGTGCTACGCTACGTAAAACACAAGTTGGAGAGAAGAAAAAGATGAAATTCGAGGCCCCCTACGGGGAAAAAAAGAAAAGGAAAGAGAAAACAGACAGGCAACCTTATCTAGCAATAAGGTAGGGCGTTTTCGGGTGCGGATTACATGGAGCATTATTTTTGGTCATTTCCATTTCTATCTATCCGACTTCTTGTTTTATTTTGGGAAGCGAGTTTATCATTTTTGTCTAGTTAAGCGTCTTCAAAAGTCTGCATTTGCCTCGGCGTTGGGTAACTTCTCTGGTAACCTGCTAAACCAAGACAAATTTCCATCTATCCTGTGTGCAGTACCTGTGACTCAAGTACCTCACTGACTTCTAAGTAATTCTGAGGAAAAACTTAACTACCTAGGCCGCTGCTTATATATACCGAGTCGGAGTACCTTCCATCTCTTGAAACAGGAAAAGACAGAACAGCAAAGAATCGATATATTATTAGGTAGTAATAGATTCTGGGCCAAAAAAACTAACAATGGTATGATGATTCACCGCTGTATGTACATACAGTACAACAAATCCACAGATATATACAGTACATCCAGGCCGCAAAGCAAAACAGAAATGTCTCTCTCCCTCTCCCTTGTCACTAATAAGCCTCTCTTAGGTTTCCCAACCCTGTTAGATAACAAAAATAATAAATGAAAGAAAGAAAGAAAGAAAAATATTAGGATAGACTCGAAAATGGAAGACAAGACGCCGAACCCTATCTTCCAACTCCGTTGGATGCGACAAAACAAGGAGGGAGAGAGATATATGACACCGACTTTCAAAAAACGAGGATATCATGCGGGCATGAGCTGACGACAGCGCAGATCAGTGAATATTTCAAATGGAGAGGATATTTTCTTTTCCCCAGAAACAAGAAACTGAAAAAAATTTAGCTCTAAGGAGTGAGACCGAAAGTGATATGAACAAGACAATGAAACAGATATGGTGCCGATGTCAAGTAAATTGTACAGGAGAGAACAAACGAGTGTAAGAAGAAAGATGAACGTATCACATAGGAAAATCTAACATCGAGATCCGTCACGGAAAGGGTTGGTGGATTAGCGGTTTTGCGGGAACTGCGCTCCGTTGGCACCGCCATAGTAGCCGGGATGCTGCTGGTAGTACTGGTACTGGTTCTGCGGATACGCCGATTGCGGGTGTTGAGGTGTGAAATATCCACTCCGGGGCCGCTGGCCTTGCCCATTGGCTTGGTACATTTGGTTGAAAGTATCCCAAGTGCGATTGGCAGCAGGGAGCTCGTACATGCTCTGGTGGTAGGCATGCTTCCGGGCTGCATACATCTGGGCTTGCTGCGCCTGAGCCTGCTGCTGCTGCTGCTGCACCTGCTGCTGGCGCTGGGCGATGGCATGCTGCACCATCTGGTTACTCACACCTTCCTTCATCTCCTGCTTTTCTCGCTCACGTGCATCAATCGCGCTCACAAGGCCCCCAGGCTCGAGCGGTGCTTGCTGTTTACTGTTGCTGCTCGAAAGATTGAAGAAGGAAGAGCCAGTCATCCGAGCGACGTGCTCCTGCTCTCGGGCGGATAGATGAGAAGAGATATCATTGTGACCCAACATGCTGCTGGCACCACGGGAATGAGGACGAGGGGGAAGATCTCTGCCGTAGGACTGGTGGCGCGCATGGGCTGTCCAATCACCGGAAGGAGGCCGTGGGGGAGGTGGGGTCGAAGGCGTCCTGCGATGCAGATACACTGGCGAGTTAACTCGATTGGAAGTTGCCCGTTGTTGAACAAATTGCTCCGGGGTGAGTCCGGGGCCGTGGCCTGCGGCAGGTCCAGCAGTCATGCCAGGCTGCCAGAGCAGGCTCCGCCGAACTTCATCCTGGCTGGGCGACCTTGAGTGAGGGCGGTCGTGAGACCCAACCACGCCTGGGCTGAATTTTGCTCCAGTCGAAAACCTCTTGTCATTCCCCTTGGCCGTTGCATCCGAGTCGGTCCTCTCATGTCCAAATTTTTTCAACGTGTCCGACGTACTCGGGCGCCTGGTGGTTGGCATGTAGGACAGAGTAGGTCCGAAGTCAACAGTTGGAATATCTGGATTCGGTGTCGATGGCGCACCACGCGAATAATGCGCGTCACCGATCACCACATCATCCTCCTTTGGGCCAGCCCCAACTGTTTTCATGACGCCCATCCTAGGCCTGGGGGCCGACGCTGCAGAATCCTTGGTGTCTGTGGACTTGTGCGTACTGGCGTAGTCCGGAGAGGCTACCGAGTCGTCATCGTCATCGTAGACACTTTCCTCATCCGGTCGGATATCCTGATCAGGGGAGAGGGTGTCTCGACGGGTAATTATTCGATTCAGGGCCTCTTCATCCACAGCGTGGCGTAGGCTTCCCAAGCTAGTCTGCGTGGCAGGCGTTGGGGGGTCTGGATCCGGCTCCGGCTCTGGCTCAGGATGTTCTGGTTCTGGTTCTCGTTCTGGCTCCGGGCGTGGCTCTGGAGGTCGTCGCTGGGGAACAGGTTTTCGGGTGATAGCTTTGGCAGTGTTGAGGGGAGGAAGGTTTCCGGGGCGTTTCGGGGGTCTACTGTGTGTCTCGGTGGTATCCATGTTGATCGTATCCGGCCTATGAGCTGGTACCGGCGGAGCGTGCTCCTGCGACTTCGGGGCCTCATTCGCTAGAGTCCTTTGGGGTGCAAGGTTCGCGTCAGCAGAGACTCCAAACGGTCTGGCATCATCATCATATATTACATCTCGCTGGCCCGGCCTGTCTGGCTCCCTGCCTTCATGATCCTTCCATTCAGTGGTGGCCGCGGCTCCGTTCATTCTTCCTGCGTCAACCATCTGCGCAAGCGTGGCTTGAGAAATCCGGCTGTTGGCCCTCCGTAGCTCCGGTGAAGGCTGTGGTCTAGTTTGAGGAACCTCTCCGGGACTGTGCACAAAGGCCGGCGGGCTAGCTACAGGAGCAGGGGGAGAACTAGGTCCGAACTGTCCGATCACTTCAGCATGGGTAGCCTCCGGTTGTTTTCTGTCGCTGTCATAGCTGCTACGGTCATTGGATCCATTCGTTCCAGGACGGTGGCCATTCAACTGGGAGGATGACTCGTCTTGTTGACGGGCAGGAGCAAATCCAGCGGTATCCGAGGTTGTCCGAGCATGAGAAATGGACGCAGGAGCATCCGAGGTGACAGACTCAGCCTTGGGTGTGGCATGGACAATGGCATCTGCCGACTGATTGAACTCGGGTCTGCTTGCGGGAAAAGAAACGTGGCGGACGGCGGCGTCCTCGCGACGCACGGTGCTGTTGCGGGAAGGCAGGCTGGATCTGTGGCGCGTTTTACTTCCTGCGATGCTGCTGGTCCTGCTGCCGTTCGCAGCCATCCGACGAGCGGTTGCCTCCTTCAGCTGCTTTCTCCATTCCCTCTCGCTCCAGTTCTGGCTACCCTCCGTATGGATCAGGTTGGCCACATCCAAGATGTCGAGATAGCCGTAACGCTTGTGCTTGGGAAACGCAAACATGATGCTTTTCGTGTTGTTGGTATCCGCAATGAGCCGCGTCGGCCGGCCATACAGACCGAAAGTATCAAAGACTGGGAAGAGGAAACGAAGCATCATCTCCAAACCCGACACGGCGGGATGAACTTCAGGCATGACAAAGACAAACCCTTCAGTTGTAGACTGTGGCTGTGAATGGATGGTTATCTGCCCCTCGATCTTGACCAACGTCGACTGGTCGATGAGGGGTTTCGATTGAGGATAGATAGCGTACGCCGCGTATACATCGGTGATGGTCGCAATCGGCTGTGCCTTCTTAGTCTTTTTGCTGTCGTAGAACTTGATGTTGCCTGTGACCATCCGAGGCGCCCGGTCATAAGCTGACCTCTTCTTCATGGACCTCTGGAATTTCTGGTACTCCTTTTCGTCGGGTGGAGTGACGACGCACCAGCAGCGTCTCCACGGCGTTCCCGGTCCGAACCTCACCCTAGCCCAGTCCTCTTGTTTGAATCTGCAGCGCTCCATGATGGTCCGGATGTTGTTAAGCATCTTGCCTTTTCCGGCAATGATGGAGCCCGTGTACGCCTCTTGTAGGGAGGCATGCTCAAACATAGCCAGACGGATACCAGCCGTCCACTGCGTCAGCGAGTGTAGCGAGTTGAAATGCAGCAGGAATCGATTTTTGCCAGCCGTAGAGATGCTGAGCACGTTCTGTAGCGGTTGCATCCCTGGATCTCGGGTGGGCAATGTCTCGATCTGCGCGGGGGTTTAGCACGAGAATCTAGTCTGTTGACAAAGATGCCTGCCTACCATCTTTATCGATGCATCTGCCAGGTTCATGAACGTGGGCGCGACCTCTCCATCTTGGCCCGCTGCGTCCAGCGCAGCTGCATCCCACAGTGTGAGGACCGTCCCCACGAGCTGTGCGTAACATTCCACCCAGTGTCGGTCGGGACAGGGTCGTCCATCTATATCTCAAATCAGCCAAGTCCTCCCGCACGTCGCACGCGGATCCACATACGAATATCCAAATCATTAAGCTTCAGGAAATATCCTTCTTGGTACAACTTGTTCGAATGGCTGTTGAGAAACGTAAAGATGGGCAACAGCTCAGGCAACGTCTCTTCTGCAACGTCCATCAACGGGGGCTGGTTAGTGAAGGCCATCGACGCGGGGCGCGAGCTCGACCGTTCCGGATTCATGATAAACGACTCTCGGACGGGCTGCGGGGAGGGCGTCTCTTCGACCTTTGGCTGGGACGCCGGGCCGAACGTCGAAGCCTCCGGTTCCTGCGTCGTCTGGCCATGATTGCGGGAGGGGACCCCGAAGGCCGAGATGAAGGAGCGCACTGCTGCGCCAGGCGCAAGGGATTCAGATCAGCAATCCGCGGCCCGAGACAGTATTCACCAGCATGCCAAAGCACTTGTTGCACTTACCACGCGAGCGGCCCATGATGGCTGCAGCAGAACTGTCGAGACGGGGACGGAGTCCAACCGGTCTGACAGAGCAGCGCAGGGACGATCAGCGGAAGATTTTTTTTTTTTTTCTTTTTTTCCCTGACGACGGAGGGTCGCGAGGAGGGCAGAAGCCAGCGGATGGCAGGGAGGGACCGAGCGGGAGAAGGAGAGGAGTGTTCTTTAACCTGACTTCTCCACACGGCAGCGGCCAAGACTACCAGGGCTGTTCCATGGGCTCCGGCGGCGGGTGAAAGCGAGCGGACGGGTTGGGAGCGGAAAGCGAGGGGGAAAAAGAATGCGAGACCCAAAAGCGAGCGTGACGGGGGGGGTGGAGAGACAATGACGTCGCGGAGGAGG
>JGI26051J44788_1000432_pt1 | contig 23384 bp, 26 predicted proteins | sample HigsolmetaGSP13D_FD_44788 | JGI IMG/M metagenome (IMG submission 44788) | reverse complement strand
GTCGACTCACATAGCAACCTGTCATATAGGCATTGCTAGTAACACAGGTCTATTCTTGCTATTATATTGCTCACCCCCTTGTTTCTTGTCTTCAAGATAAATCAACGGCCCTTTTAGGTCTAGTTATCTAGGCCTGTCGTTACAACGTTTACCAACAACATATTAAAGAGAACTGAATATATCGAAATTCCCGTTGTCCAAAGCCAAAGAATTATAGAACAATAGGTAAGAAAGAAAAATCGTGCTCGAGGAGCATTTGCTCGATGACCCCAAGCTCAGTCTACCAGATTGCTTCAAGGAGGCGGCCAAGGTGACCTTCGTGGGAGACAATCCACAGCCCTTTGTGCCCACACCGTGCAAGATCACCGAGTCCAGCTCTGCATTGAACGCCTTGGTGGCGGTCGCAGCTAGTGCAGTCGCAAAGGATCGGTATGGAATCGATTACCAGGACATTGAAGTAAATACGTAAGTTGGGGAGCTCGAGATCTGGAATATGAGGATTCCTTTACTGACGGAGACGTGTCAGCGACGTTGCAACTTTATTCCTCATGTCAATTATTCTTCCCACTGTGAACGGAACAACCATCCTCGAGCACGATCATTTACAGCGCGAATTCATGAAGGGTGATCTGTACGACATGGGAAAGCCCATTCACCGACAGTGTACGAATGTCTACAAGACCAAGGATGGGCGTTGGTTCCATCTCCACGGCTCCATGAACGCTGCGCACACAATCGGATGTCACCCACGAAGAGGCCATCGAGATCTACGCGGAGAAAGTGGCGCAGTGGGATTCAGAGACCATTGACAATGTCGCCAATGATCAATACCGACAGGCAGGCGTCGTGTGTAACGCTACGGAAGAGTTCTTCTCCTCAGAGCAGGTAAGTGAGAAGCATGTCCGTTCTGGATCCAACGTGGCGGGCCTAATGAGAGGACCAGGGCCGAATCATGGGAGAAGAGCCGTTATATACGCTCAAGCCCCTGTCAGCTCCCCGGAAATCATGGCCCCGGGCAAGTGAAGGGTATCGACCGTTGAGCGGGATCCGGGTGATTGATTTCTCCCGGGTTATTGCTGCGCCCGTAATTTCGAAGCTTCTGGCGGTGCTCGGGGCCGACGTGCTCAAGGTGACGTCGAGCAAGCTTCCCGATCTCGCCATCACATGGGTCGATCTCAGCGCGGGAAAACGGGACACGGACGTCAATATGAAGCAAGAAAAGGGTCGTGAGATCTTCAAGAGACTGGTCGAGTCCGCAGATGTATTGATCGATGGGTACCGGCCTAGGGTGCTGGAAAGGTTGGGATTCGATTCGGCTACCTTGCGAAAGATCAATCCATCTTTGGTATACCTTCGCGAGAACTACTATGGTTTTAAAGGCCCGCTGCCTATCGTTCCGGATGGCAGCAGATCAGCGACTGTCTCGTCGGCCTCTCATGGCTTCAAGGAAAATTCATGGGGCTGAGATGAGCCGGTGGTTCCCCTCCTACGTGAGTACCCCATGCCTTCCACGACTCCAGACTGTCGGGTCAATGGTATCTGACCTACCTCTCATACCAGCGAACTCGGACTACCAGATGGGGCTTGCTGGGGCGGCGGCAGTCATTCACGCCCTCCTTGCTCGGACAAAGAACGACGTGACGTTCGACATCGACATCTTGACACAGTATAACATCTGGTATTATCGACTCGGCCAGTACGCCGAGAAGGAACAATAGGCTCTGTGAGCGCGCTACAGGGACTTCCACGTTCGGCACTATGATGAAATGTCGAGTCTTGTCATGAAAACCTATGCGGCGCTCAAGAGATGCCGCCCCGACCTCTTCGAGCACCCCGAGTACTTCCAACGGATGAGCGGGAGAGAGTGGGGACTCGAGGACGACATCCAGATCCTCGCGCCTCCATTCAAGCTGAGCAAATCAGTCGTGGCGTATACGACACCTTCTGGAAGACGTGGCCGATCCAAGCCCGAATGGATTGCAGCGTAGTGGATCATAAGGATCTTGCTGATCAAGCGCGATCCAGAAGCCTCTTTCTCAGAAGAAACCAATAGATAGGCGCAGGCCACGCAGTGAATAAATATGTTGTCTGATGCATAATTTTAAGGATTAAAAGAGATGATAGAAGTCGGCATCGAATAGGGGTTCCAAACCAAGGAGTCCTCTGACACAATATCATCCAGATTTTATGGACATGGCGGCATGTGCTGAGATGGCTCTCCTGCTCTGTTCCACAAAGGCAAAATTGCTTCATGGTCAGTGACACTGTGATTAGGGTTTTATCACAGCTCCACCAGGAGGCTGCGGGGGTTTTTAGGGGCCAGCAGCAGTGTGTTAAGCAGGAAGAGAAATTGGATCAGCGTTGCTCTGGGCGTCCGAGGCATCGGAGTTCTTAGTTAGCGCATTATATGAAGTGCTTTGCTCTTGACTACCTACTCTACCCCATATCTCAGGAACATATCTGGAAATCACATTGATCAGCAGCAGAGACAGGTATTTATATCTAACATCTTGATCAGGTACAATGCAGGCACTCTGGTTTCCGAGAAGGAAAGAATATTGTCCTGAAGGGTTTTGACATGGTATCATGAGGGTGGATAATATAAGTATTGGAAGTTGCAATATAACCTCGCAAGATGCCCTAGCCTCCATACAGCTGAGATTTTCAATAGATTTTGATGATAGGATTGAATACTAGAATGATCAATCACGCAATACATAAATAAACAGACTTCTGTTACTTGCCTGAGAGATAGCTACTAGACCCCCTTGCATTGATAAACGATTCCAATGGTTGCTTAGGACAGAGTGGTTAGAATCAGAAATACCTTTACCTTTCTGATCATACTGCATATATTCCTTTATAGATAATTTTTAAACCGCCCAATTCAACATACGACCTAGGGAATTAGGCTGGAGCCCGTCGTATCGGGAATAATTCGATAAAGTATGTGAATTGTTGCTTCCTCAAAACTCCACATCCAGAGAGTAACTATACAGTCTAAGGTAGCAGCACCATAGAAGTTTAAGTAAAGCGCTTTTCATATTTCGAGACGGACGCTCGGCCTGATCTAATCTTCTCTTATAACTAACCCTGCTTGCCATTTATCAAACCCTGTCTTTCGCGAAGGTGTTTGTACTGTAGATTATTTAATGCCTACAACTACAACCTTTAGTAGGACAAAGTTCTTCAATAAGACTCATGAGACATGGAAGTTTGGCAAAACAAAGGTAACTAGAATTTCTCCCAGACCCCACGAGGAGCCAAACTTGCGGGGAACTTGCAGTCGGCATGCATCTTCCGGAGGAAATGTGGGGTCGATCGAATATACACCACAGATTATAATAGATGGAGCCAGACTGTTTTGGAAACAATTTTTCCCGGATAACATTCTATGAGATATCTGTCCAGAACCTTCAGATATGGCACCCCCCTTCCGCGCAGAGCAGATCGGATCCCTCCTTCGGCCTCTGAGCTCCTCGCCGCTCGCGGCACCCCCAGCTCGACGTCAACATATGCGCAGACAGTTTCTGAGAAGTCAAACGGCGGACTCGAGAAGCCATTGCTGCTGCCGTGGAAAAGCAACTGTCCCTGTCCATCCGCCCCATCACGTCGGGCTAACATGAACGCCACATCTTTTACTCCGGGTTCTTCGAGAAGATCCGGGGGTTCGAGGTGATTCCAGAACTCCTAATTCCCAGCGAATTCCGCAAGGATTTCCCTACCATAACGACGCTGCAGAGCCCGGGGGTTAAGACACGCCCGGGCGTGGTCGCCGTCGGAAAAATCCAATACGTGGAGAGCCCGTACCTGGAGGACTGGGAATACCTAAGAGGCTGCTCCTGCCGGAGAAATGGCGCGAATGCAAGCTGACCATGCCGTCTCCAACGTGGCAGCATATGCAGTTAGCAAAAGGGACAGCATACGCTGCCTCCGCATGTACATCCGACAAAGAGTACTTCACCGACCTGGCCGCCGCATACGCCGCCGAGTTTCGTGCTTTGTATGCTGCAGGGCTCCGGTCCATCCAGATTGACGATCCGGCAATGACCTACTTCATGACTCCCGAGTTCCGATCGGGCTGCGCCGCAGAGGGCGTCGACCCGGACAAGCTGCTGGACCTGTACATCTGGGTGCATAATCTCTGTCTCGCGGGACGACCGCCGGATCTACACGTCGGCATTCACCTGTGCAGGGGGAACATGCCCGGGTCCGACACATGTGGTGAGCGGCTCGTATGAGCCTATCGCAAAGCGCGTCTTCACCGGGTTGGACTACGACACCTTTTATCTCGAGTATGACTCGGAGCGGGCCGGGGATTTCCAGCCGTTACGGCACTTACCTGTCGGCAAGAACGTGGTGTTGGGCGTGGTGTCGACAAAGACGCCGGAGCTGGAAGACACGGAAGAACTGGTTGCCAAGGTAAACGCTGCGGCAGATGTGATTGCCAAGGGACAGGGGAAGAGCAAGGATGAAGTAATCAAAGATTCGCTCGGGGTTAGTCCGCAGTGTGGGTTTGCCAGCATGAGTATCGGAGGCGCAAAGGGCATGACGACCGAGCGGACGTGGGAGAAGCTCGTGCTTGTAAGGGATTTGGCGCGCAAAGTTTGGACGGATGCGATTTGATGTGGAGATGCTGTCATTAGGGCCGTAGCTTGAGTATTCGATTGAAAAGGAAGGACATGAATTGTCTTGAAAACAGACCGGTTAAGATACGGTCAGCATAAAAGCAAGATTTGAAGTGATTAAAATGGACGGCAGATCTGTTAAGCTCAAATTCGGGGCACAAAAGCCGATGCAACCAACATATCGTACAAAATGTGTCACTGTTTTAAACGTGTATTCGAAAGCCGGGGTGCTTCGGTAGTACGCCCTTCCTGCATACTAGGCCAGGGAACCTAGAATATAAAGCAAATCAGATTACTTTCGAAAGAATAACACGTTCAAAAACAATATCACTTATTATCCTGCTTTTATGCCTAGAAATCGGTTATGAATCATGTATATTAGTCTTATGATCTAGGAGCGACGCCTCCTTTCTCAGTGAAGATCATCAAGGTCAGCGGTTCCTCTTCCGGTTCGAACGCCATAAGTGAAGAGATAAACATGCAATTTGTGCAGAACCTCCGTCGATTCTCATCTTCAATTTATCGGCTGCAATTATCGTTTCCAGACAGGGAAAACTGCACTTCCATAGGACCGAGCATATCCAGACTTTTATCTGATCCTCGCAAGAAGTAGAGAAATAATTACGATTTCTTTTCATGAACGCAGCTACATTACGCCTGGACCATATGGAGGAAATAGTTCTCGGCTTTGATAGACCGGCTTTGTGAGCCAGCCGCTTAGAACAGAAGATCTGCCAATACAGCACATAGTATGAACGGTAGTCACGCGATTTGAAGTCCAAGAATCTTGCACTATCCTTCTGTTTCAATTAAACAAAGAAGCGTCGGATCCGACAGAAAGAATAGGTTCTGGCGGTGTGGAAGACGTGAATGAACTTCATGAGTCTTCCGGTCAAGCCAAAAAAACGCTGTGATCAGATCCGTGGTTCATAGCAGAAGCGAAGTATTGGCGACTCGGCGTATGGCTGGTAAGCTGGTCCGGTGACTTTATTCCATTGTTCCATCACCTCGGGGTACTTTCAAACAGTGATGTGTGGTGGATAGAGAGTTGAGCGCGTTTGACGGGCAGAATGAGGCGGCGAGAAAGGCGGCAAGCAGGGCGGGGTCTACGGGCAGCTTGGCACGTGCTGCAGGTTCTCCGTCTCTCCTCTTCTGCTTGAAGGGTATCTTTCCTACACGAGCCATAATGCTCCAGGTTTCTTTACTTTACTTTGTCCTTTTTCTCCGAGAGACATATCAGGTTAACTGCGATGTACTGTACTACCGTACAGGGTACATCGATGTTCAGATAGACGTCTGCAACTGACCGCATGTTCGGCAGCATCATGCTGGGCGATCTACCGCGCCCATCTGCTGCCCCACCACGGCGTCATTGACCAGCACGACGAGGATCCCCAAGATCTCTCCCCCTCAGGCGGCTGTGCGGTGGTCCGTGAGGAGGCTGCCCGGGCCGACGGAGACCCTCCAGGTGGGGGGCATTTTTCTTCAGGATCTTCGGGCGAAAGAAAATCCCAAAATTTAGATCAGTCCTAAGTTTTTATAGGCCAGCGCGGGCATGGCATGTTGCACAGCTGGAGCCCCGATCAGCAGTGCCATTGGCTCCTTTGCGATCTCCTTGCATGAACAGCAGTTGTCCCTCTGGCGCGCACCGCCACCGACTCAAGCATTACAGTCCCAGGGCCCAATCACCCGGGCCGGAGAGATGCAGGAAAGCACGAGCTAATGCAGATTTATTTAATATTGGAGTTTCTCCAGAACAAAGAGAGCCTCGATTTTGTCGTTCGCCCATCGTCATCGGCAGATCGGGCCGGAAGGATTTGTCAGTAACATACATGTCGATGAGGGTAGAAGCATTGTCGATCTGATAACTTCCGCAAGTCCGAACAGAGGAAAAGAAAAACACACATGACTGGTCGACAAAAACCGGCGATAGTCAACACGAATCCCAAACTAAATGTTGGAGCGTGAGAACATCTTCCAAGGTGACATGATCTGCTGAGCGATAGAGCAATTATCAATCAGCATTAACAAAGACATCTATATGCGGTGGAGATGGAATTCCTGTATCGGCCGGATATTCTGACGCCCGAAGTATATACTATCGAATCCAACCAATCATGGCCGTGTCGCCGTCGCCGTGACATCATGAGAATTTTTAACAAGAGTCCAGATTAACTGCACACCTGAGGGCTGGCGCAGCGCGTAATCAGGGACGTCATGATATCGCGGTAGGAGTTCATCTGGGTCAGCTTGTATCGTTGGATCTTCCCGCTCGCGGTTCGCGGGATGTCCTCCACGAAGATGACTCCACCGTCCAGCGCCTTGTAACTCGCAAGCCGCTTACGGGCGAACATATAAACTTCGTTGGCGATCAATCTGCTCCCCGCCAGCCCCATCTTGCGTTTCACAAACGCCCTGGGAGCTTCAGTGACACCATCGTCCAGCGTCACCCCGATGACCGCAACGTCTTCAATCCCTGGGTGCTGCAGGAGCACAGCTTCAATCTCGGCGGGCGCCACCTGCCATCTAGACCGCTCGGTCAGAATGCGGCTGTATGCCACTTCCCAAGGACACAACTTACCCTCGTACTTTGATGAGCTCCTTCGCGCGGCCTACCAGATAATATTTCCCATCCCGGACGGACACGATGTCACCGGTCCGGACCCAACCATCCTGGTCTTTGGCCTCAGGTACGTTCCTGTAACCAGTCAGAACACCCGGGCCGCGCACACAGAGCTCGCCCGGCTCATTCTCGACCTGTATCTCGTTGCCATCGCCATCGAGCAGCTTCACCTCGTATCCCGGCGTCCGTCGTCCAATACTGGCAGCGTCGCGCTCGCCGTAGCGCATCTGGAACGCCACACCGACTTCAGTCATTCCCCATAGTTGGGAGACGCACGCATCGCGGTGGAGCTTCTTCTGGCATTTTCGCATAGACTCGATGTCGATCGCTGCACCGGCGATCCCTATGTACCGCAGTGATGTCAGGAGGCTCTCGAGGGGCAGCGAGCAGCGGGTGAGAGCGTGGACCATCGCGGGGACCATGTACGTCTCCGTAATCCGATACCGGTGGACGGCGGTCACGAATTGCTCGAGACGGAAACGGGGAAGCACATAGAGTGGCTGCCCGTACCGAACGGGGAAGATGTGGCTCCACAGCGCTCCAAAGAGGTGGAACATGGGTAGCGAGATCAGCCTGGTAACCTCGTACGGCACGTCATATTGGATACTGAGATGCTGCGAGACTATGGCGTAGTGGGAGAGAATAGCTGCTTTGGGAAGACCGCTTGTTCCGCTCGTGGTAAACATGGCTGCTGATGTCGCCTTTGCCGTTTGTTCGTCGTTGAACCTGATCCAGTCGCGCTCACCATGGTTCAATAGTTCTGCGAAGCTCAGAAAAGATCCCCTCTGTGGCAGCGTCGCACTCTGTGCCGCATACTTGAATGGGGTCGAGCCCAGGAAGCGGTCTAGACTGGCGATGGCAAGCTCGTCAAAAACACGGATCTGGCTCGGCGAGATTCCTCGGGCTTCTGCGACCTTGTGGACAGTTGGCAAGGAATGTCCAGATGTGATGATCAACTTGGGCTCTGCCAGCTGGAAAATATGGTCGAGTTCGTGCTGTTGGCTGCCGGGGTTGACGCCCATATAGACGCCCCCTGAGCCCACGATGCCGTAAAACAGGGCAGAGTATATAACCTGAGTCACATCAGCTTTCCATTCTTTGGGTGCGCGATGTACAGTGCATGACAGCCGAGGGACCTACATTGTTGCCCAGGTGGACAAGCACACAGTCCCCTCTCTGGACCCCAGCCGCTCTCAATCCTGCGATGAGCGTTCGCACCAGTGCCCTAAGTCGTCCCGCGGTCAACGCGCGCGCCGGGTTCTCAGCGTCGATGAAGATGGGCCGCTCTTTGTCGTATCGGACGGGACCATTGAAGGCGAAGGTTAGCAGGTCGGTGTAGACACTGCCCGGGCTGGGATAGGCAGAAGGGGAGGGGAGTCCCATGTTTGCAACAGGTCTCAGAAGACGCACGTTGAGGCGGAGAAATTTTAACACCATACGCCGTATACGATCCCAAAAGTTCCGCACAGGAGAAATTGTCGTCGCCATTGTTCCAGGACCGAGCCTTTATGTACCTTTTTGCTCCTTGCCACGATATTCTGTGCTTTTTTTCCCATTGTCCAAAGCACGGGTCAGCACACGTTTTATAATTTGGAATCATGGCCCTTGATATTTGGAATCAAAGCCGCCGAGATGGCAAATCGTAGCAAAGCTTAACCACAGCTTTGCTCCAGCTCGAGGTTTTCCCGCGCTGCACAGGGCACTCGAAGTCATGCTTGGCCCGCTGTGCTGCAGCTCTGCCGGATCCTCCAATGAGACGTGTCTGCATGCATATCTCGTCCCCAGTGCCGGTTCTGCCGGGATCCTCGATGCTCGCGCAGAGATCGACTGTACAGCTGGGCGATATCTCTACCATCCCCACTACCAACTCAACTTCCTCAGCCCTGCTGAAGCCACAACCTGCCCGGACATCCAGCCTGCCAGTCCAGCACGGACCCGTCAGCCTGTCTCACCAGGTACCACGAAAGTATAGATCAGAACTGGCCGTGCAGACCACAGAACCTTGGGTCCAAAACAAGACATAGACACGAGGCAGTTGGGTTACTCCCTCCTCATGCTCCCTTGCATCATTGTCTTCTTGTTAATAATAGTGCTATCTCGTATCTCGTGAAGATGTAGACGAGATGTAGCTATCCTTGAGTTGCCATGCCTTCTTTCCTTTTTGCCCCGCTTCTTTTTGGCCCCTCCCTTTATTCCTTCTTTTTGGGAGTATATTTTAACTTCACTAATCAATTGATCGGTGGGAACAAACTCTATTATCCATTTACAGGGTGTACGGCACAGCACAGCACAGACAAGGTGGGGAACATCGGGTCTGATTGTTTACATTAGGGCAACTGTGCCACTTTACCGACTCGACAACAATCTACCGGCCATAGATTGAGATCGATTAACTAAGTACCGTGCGTACCCAACTGCAAGCCATTACCAGAAACAGGAAATGTATATCGTCATCGCCACAATGGCCGCTTTGTTACTATCCCAGTTCGCAGCTCATGGGGTTCCACCCGGAAACATATCCCCGGCGGTTAATGGTTAACCGAGGATTAGGTTGTGATATTAGTGCTTTGAATGCGTCACTAACTTGGGAGTGATGATGGGGATGGAGAATGACCCATATCTCACGTCCCATTTTTGGGATTCGGGAATTGGCAAGATGGAAGGAGAACTGCAGTGGCTTGGCTGGTTCAGTTGGGTTGGCAGATAGGTAGGACCAGGTGGCATGGCGTGGCATGGCAATTCTTCAGGACAGAGCAGGAATAGACTTCAGCATGTTCAGCAGGTGTCCACTCCTCTGGTCCGTCCGATTCATCATCTATCCACAATCCCATCACGCTAGGTACCTCAGCCTGCGTCCTTGTGTTCTGTCCGAATGATCAAGTCGAATCGAATTCGTTCGTGGCAATGTCTTGTCCTATCTAGTTCATTCGTCTAGATCTAGACCTTGGAACCTGGACATGGGGAGATCCTATGGACCCTTCGCGACTCATCCCCAGGGTTGGCTATTCACCTGTCAGCGCGTTGAAGCAGGGTATGAATTCACTAGTACTACCATTAGGTTCTGCAGCGGATGCTCCCGGATAAATCGATTATCAAACCCGGTGGGACATTTAGGCAGGCTAGTTGTCGATCTTCTAGATTTTACGCAATACTGGGTCCTGAGATCCGGGATTACCAGTGGACAGGGACGAAAGTACCCAAATGCTACTGCTGCGCGTGAAGAATCCCCGCGGATCCAGAATTGCGGTGGAGACCGGATGATCTACAGGACATACATACATACAACAAGGCCCTTGTGATATGATGATGGGTGGGGATCTCATATGCAGAACTCGGTACCGATTACCTTGCGTAGATATCTGTCTCTATCCATTCCTGTCTGACGAACTGACTCAGCCTACTGATCGATTCTAGCCCTCCATTGATCATGTTTCTGTGGATCGTCCTGGAGAATATCGAGACTAATTTAATTGAATGGGGACGTCCTTGAGGAACTTAAAAGGCAATGAGGAGTTACTTGTCGTCATCGTGACTTTCAGCTTTGATTTCCATCAAGATCAAGGGCGTCGCCTTCGGCATCGTTCTTTTGATGTTGCTTTCTTGTTCATAGACTTCTTTCTGGTCCTTCTTTTATATAAACGGTATACATCGTCCGGGTTGTGCTTTCTACCTCTTGCTCAAAGTTTCTAAGTGCAGGAAGGATAGTATCAACAAAATGTCTGAGTCTCGCCCAGATTCTTCTGTGCCGGACGCCACCAGGTCAGCCTCGTATTCAAGCGATGGCACCGGGACCAACGGTGTTTCTTCCGAGGCCAGCACAGTATGCGTCGTCACCCACGACGAGAAGACCAAGGACATCGAGAAATCAACCGTCGAGCCGAACTCATCAGGGCTGGCACCGTTCAATGTCGACCTCGAGGCTGGCAAGGCCACCCATGCGAAGCCAAATCCGCTGGCTCCCATCCGATACTTCATCCTCAACGTCTACCGCCGGCTCTTCTCATTCGTTTTCATCGCAAACCTGGTCATATTCATCGTCATCATGACCCGAGACCGCTCGCCCCTCGGACTAGTCAACGCCACGGCCGCGAATCTCCTTACCTGCGGGCTTGCTCGGCAGCCCCTGGTCGTGAACGCCCTGTTTGTGATTGTGTGCTCCATCCCGCGATGTGCTCCGCTACGGCTCCGCCGTATCGCGGCCAAAGTCTACCACTACGGTGGAGTCCACAGCGGCTGTGGGGTCGCGGCCTTTGTCTGGTATGTGGGCTATGTCGGCGTCATGTCCCGGGAGTATTGGTTCCCTGCCGTGCCCGGCGTGCGGACCGTCTCGCTGGCGGTGGTTGTCCTGTCATATGTCATCATGGTTCTCCTTCTGGGTATTATCGTCGTGGCACACCCCTTGTTCCGCTTCAAGAAACACGACTACTTCGAGCTTACCCACCGCTTCTCGGGCTGGCTGGTGGTAGCTCTCTTCTGCGCCCTGCTGCTGGTCTTCTCCAACGACGCCCGGAAAGCGGAACACAAGTCCCTCGGACGGTATCTCTTGGAGCTGCCCGCGTTCTGGTTCCTGCTGGTGGTGATCGTCGCCATCATCCACCCCTGGCTCCTCCTGCGCAAGGTCCACGTCCAGCCCGAGTACCTTTCGAGTCACGCCGTGCGGCTTCACTTCGACCACACCACGATCAGCTTCGGGAAAGGCATCTCGTTGTCGAAGCACCCCTTACGGGACTGGCACAGCTTCGCCACCTTCCCGGATCCCAACGGCAAGACGTTCTCCTGCCTGGTGTCCAAGGCGGGCGACTGGACTTCGGACTGCATCCAGAAGCAGCCGACCCGTCTCTGGAAGCGTGGAGTCCTGATCTACGGCTTTGCGCACGTCATGCGGATGTTCAAGCGGGTGGTGGTTGTGACGACCGGATCAGGCATCGGCCCCTGCCTGTCGTTTCTCGCCGACCAGAACCGGCCGGAGCTGCGCGTCGTCTGGCAGACGCGGTCTCCGCTGGCAACCTACGGCCAGGCGGTGCTGGACCTCGTGGACCAGCTGGACTCGGACCCTGTCGTGCTGGACACGACCCGCTCGGGGCGGGGGGACATGCTGCCGGGACATGCTGCCGCTGGTCCAGCGGCTCGCGAGGGAGTTCAATGCCGAGGCCGTGTGCGTGATCAGCAACCATGCCCTGACCAAGAAGTTGGTCTACGATCTCGAGGCAAGAGGCGTCGCGGCTTTCGGCCCGATCTTCGATTCATGAAGGAGAATAAGTTTCCTGGCCGTCTCGTCACTGGGTCGATCGGTGACCTCGGGGTGAGGAAAAGGGGGAGGAGATCGCCCTTAGTTCAGTTCTTGTGAGATCGATCGGTCGACCTGAATGCATTTGCATCTCGGTGCTAGGTGGTTCCGTTTGGTTTTCAGTTTTGTTTTCTGTTGCTTTATCCAATGGGCGTTCAGAGATGCGGTTTTTTATGTTCATGAATATTCAACCCTGGCTGGCTAGTGTGTGATGTATGTCGTCGTTCATGGTAGTGTGTATGTACATATACCAACATGAATCTAGATCCACCTCTGCATGTGCCCTGTGCAGGGTTCAGTAAATTTCCAGTTTGCTTCCAACAAGCAACGTCACTGCATGGATCGGCCAGTGAGCTTCACTTCGCTTACCACACAACGCCCATCCACCATGTATCCTGCAACCCGTACTGCGCACTGTACCCACCAGCTGAGATTGCTTAGAAGCGTAGATCTATTTCAATAGCGCAAGCCTGCGTTCTCAACCAGGCTGTCAGTCAGGCAGCAAAACAAAACCAACGGCTGCGCAGGCTTGAACAGATCTCGATCTGGATCGAGATCCCCCTTTACTCGATTGCACTGGGGAAGGGATCCCGTGCGCTCGCTTCTCCTCGCGGTCCACCGCGCGATGACCTGTGCTCGATCAACCGATCTATCGGTCATAGCGCCAGATCGATCGACAGATCGATCCACACAACATACCCGATCTGTCGCCTGCGCCACTCCAGCGCCACAGCCCCGTCTTTCTCGCTGTGGCTGTGCAAGCCTCCATCCATGGATCCTTCCCAATAAGGTTATTCTGTACCAAGGGATGGATTCCATGTCTACTCATCCATGGATCCGATCCAATAGTCCCTTCCAGTAACCCGGATAAGCTCACACCTATGTTGCGCGGTTCGGAAGGACCGCGCCGAGTTCCGTAGTGGTGATAGATCTAGTCCGTATGGCGGCTTGAGGCAATTGATGCCGAGCCATATCCATACTAGTGACGTTACATACGATATAGCACGTCTTCGGCAGGTACTGAGTTTCTAGATACGCAGGCAAGGAGCGCATTTCATACATTAGACCTATTAGGCATGACGTGCAGAAGTGAGCAGATCTGATAGTAGCGCCCATATAGTGTCTTCCAGCACGGCTAGACAACCTATGATGCTGCTAGTAGCCTAATTAAGTTGCGGCGACGTTCGGGGAAGGGATAGTGCGATCTGGGCTCATTTCGGGCACGGTGATGGTGGTGGGCCTTGCTTCTGTCTATCTACCTTGATGTCCCCCTTGACCTATATAAAAACCCTTCTATAGGACCTAAATTAGATATGTAGAATGTTAGCTGAGAAATGTACGCTTGTTATCTTTGTAGATAGCTGATATCAGGCGACCTAGGTCTCACCCCACCTGATTCGCTACCTTGATCTAAGAGATCGTCCATCAGCGCTAGACTAGACAGGTAGAGTCCAGCTGAAGCGATGTGGACGTCTGATCTTCATGAAGACCTCGTACCTGGCGATCTATGTACCATGTACATACATGAGTCGGTCACTGTCCATCCAGACACTTTGACCTAAGTAGTAGCCGTCCATAAGGCCTAGCTACATTGGACAGGTACAGTATGAAAGATTAGCAGGAAAAGAGTCCACCAGAAGAGACAAGAATATTCACTCTTGTGGAGAACTAATGCCGGCTGGGTATATGCTACTATACTATAGTTTGCTAGAAGCTGTATACCCCGGTGTGTGATGTGGCTGCCTGACTCCTCGGTTCACAGGACGTGTTCACGGCTATCCAAAGGCTTTTTGCTAGATTGTAGGTGAGTCAAGGTGATCAGAGATAGTTGCGTCCAGTGCTGATTTTGCCGAACTTTTGCATTTATATTAGCTATTTTGGTCATTGCTTTCGATAGTTGTTCCCAGAAGTCCCATGATGTTCTTACATTCTTCGGCTATAGCTATTCTCACTTCGATCAGCCTCTTTCCAGAGGCTTTTGTATAACTTCCATATGCATTGATACGTTCTGATTTCTTAGCACTATAGTATCTCTGAAATAAATTAGATTAACGATACGATCATGATACGGTACATCACAATCCGAAGGAAAACGACATCAAGAATTTAGAGATACGTACAGTACATGCAACCTCGAGTCCCTGAGCTCTGATGATATCAAGCAAAAGATTTAGCCTAAATTGCCGATAATATCCGGTGAAGAGTCCAAAAATAACCTTCAATAGATCCGGATCGATCTATTCTCCGTACGGAGTACCTTTAACCGACATACCTTTCCTCAACATTGGGAATCTGCAGAGTTATCTATCACAACGTAGTGCATGATTTCCTCCCCCACGTCACATCGTTCTCACCTGTATATGCAAGAATGCAGATGCGTGCCATGTAACTGCTACCTATATCTATGGATACTATGTACCGAATTCCCTGGATAAGATAGGTCATCCCAAGTTCCCGAGCTACTGGAGCGCATTCTACTCATCATATCGCCTTAGCAACTAGCGGGATGCTGCATCCAACTTGTATCCTCTCAATAAAGCGAGTAAGGGCGTCCGCAGGACCATCAGCCTGAAAGGAAAGAATAAAACGCTATTATACGAGGAATGTGTAACCGGCATTGCGTTCCCGTTTGTCAAAGCTCATCGTCACACGTACAAAACATGTAGACCGAGGAGCTGATTGATTTTCGCCGCACCGTGTAACATGTGATGTAATGTCCCGTCCTTAATTTGACGTCTCGGTTTAGAATAGAGCCGTGACACATGATCAAGCGGGGGATGTTGAGGTTGCGCAGCAGTCTTCATAGAAGAGATCTCGCCTTAACGATTATGCGATGTATATTTTTTGCTTTGTATGTTTTCCGACTATGTTTGGTCGTCGAGGAGAGATATTTCATATACTGCTCTAGCCTGCAATATGCCGTGTATGCATGTCTATGAAATGTTAGTGCCACAGTGCGTAGTCCTACTGCTGACAGGACGAGGAATGACTTGCGGTATACATGTTTTGTGGAGCTGAGATTCAAGATGAAAGATACAATATACAAACTTCTCATTCTTTCCTATGCACTTCAAATGAGATATATCTCATAGCGGAGTATATTTAACTCCAAAAGGGATATTTTGATATCGATTATAGTACTATATAGCTGACTGAAGTCCTTTAGTCCAGAATAGACAGCTGTTTATAGACGACGACCCAGGTATTGTCAGCAATAATCAAATCCTGCAGACGGCTGCCTTTAAGCTCCCTCCTGCTCAGACACTGCTTCACTCCATGATCACCCTTCCATGGTCTTATCCGCTGCTTTGTGGAGGTTCCTCTCTCGACATAGCTCTTCAAACTTGATTCGCAATCCATCTACTCTACCCCTTAGATAAGCCGCTTCAATTTTCGCATTCTGGAGGCGTTCCCTTTCGCTATCAATCTGAGCACGGAGGGCGTCAGCCTCGTGATCCACCTTACAGCGGCGAGCCATCTCAGAATTAAATTTGTCTCGGAGGTCACCAGCCTCAGGTTCTGCCACCTGACGGCGTTGAATTGCGGAATCGAATTCGTGGTCGAGGGCCCATATCTCACTGTATGCCTTAAGGATCTTATCATGTGCTTGAGGACTTCACGATATGTCCTGTCGCGATGTTTTGTTTCACTGCCTAGACTTTTTTGAAGGAGCTGATTGAGCTGTCTGAGATAATATACGTCTTCTTTCCAGACTCTGACTTTTGGATTCTCAAATTCCAGCCCAAAAAATTTGCTAGTTGAAACATGCCATCTTAGTCCTGTAATATAGTATTTGAGGCAAAGCAAAACACGCGTTCCATCATAAAGAAGTCATCGCTACAGGAATAAAGAAGCCACCAATCAAAAAAATGCGGAGGCATCAAGAGTCATAGGAAATTTACCTGGGTAGGTATCCAGTGGTGGCAATAAATAAATCCAAATAATACTATTTGAAAGGAACTTACCATAGCCGATTCCTGATGGAGCCCCTTCCCTTGCTCTTATTGATTAACGCCTCCTCGTCAACACTCCACTGAGAAGACACTGAGATTTTCTCAGATTCTGATACAACTGAATGAGGATCTTCTTGTGCTTCGTCATCGCAGATCGAGCCATGAGATAGTAAGCTTGGAGAGGAAATGTGTGAAGAAGTGTAGGTAGGAGGCTGCTTGTTTTGGCGGTACATTGTGATCTCTGAATCAAGCAAGCTATACTAAATCCAAATGAATGATTAATCGGTTATCCTGCTGTATATACTCTGACTTTGCAAAAATGGAGTGGACTCGAACGTCGAGGGTCTCTGATCTAATAGTCGATGATCCCAGGAGGCATCATCCGTTGAAACAAACTTTTCTCGTGACTAACTTATACAAATCGGTTATTTTCTCTTCCCTACTTAGGATGTTGCTCGGCAATCCATGGATAAATCTTACTGACTAGTTCTGCTCGGGTAGGAAGAGAAAGAGAAAGAGAAAGGGAAAGGAAGAAAGAAAAGCTCCAGCGCCCGCGGGAGGGGGGAGATTAAATTTGACGCAAGTGGGTGGTGAATAGGCACATACTTCCCAGCGTCAGGGAGGGTGATGGACGTCTGTCAGTTAATGACGCCGCGAGAAGAGTGATACTCCTAACGACATTGACTTCTGAGCAATGAATATATCGCGTTCGCACAACAGTCGCAGGCTGAGTAATTGTAGACGAGTATATCGACACATTTGCAGAACGCAACGTCATGTTAGCTAAATATACTTCAATAGCATCGATAGTGAAGGCATCAAATCATCTCTAGAATCGGTATATCAACCCTCGACTGCCGGCCTGCCATTACAGCCAGCGAGCGCTATACTGATTGAAGCACGAATGGAGAAAAGAAAAATCCCCCAACGCCAGCACCGATGCAGAGACAGATTACATCTTTTCCCTCGTAGAACACACAAACATATACGTAACCAAGCCAATCCGTATCCATGTCCATCCGTCATGTCGCCATCCCTATCCTACAGGAAATACTCGCTGCGGCCCGGCCGCGACGTCGGAAGGTGGCGCTGGTCGTCGGCGACGGCGCTGAAGAGCTTGAACGTCGGCTTGAGGTCCTCGCGGATCTCGCACACGGACGCCAGGTTGCCGCACCGGTAGCAGTAGTTGGGGGCGCTCCAGACTGTGACGACGTTCTTGTTCTGGAAGTGGTACTTGTAGCCCTCGTTGACGAGCTGGTGCGCTCGGGCGATGAGGGTCAGGTCATTGACGTGGCAGAACTCGTCTGCCACCTTGTAGCCGAAAAGCCAGCCTAGAACGTTGTCAGCAGCGTGATATTATACATCAATGTATGGAATGCCTACCGGCTCCTCTCGGGCTGACAGCCCAGGTCTCCACTTCCTCAGGATCCGACCACACCAGATCGCAGAAAGAACCCTCGTGCGGGATCTCCTGCGCCCGCGCAATCACGCGCACCTGGTCCAGCGTTCTGATCTCAGGACTCAGGCCACCGTGCACACACAGGACCTTGCCGTCGATGATGGCCCCCAGGGTCATGAAGTCGAAGACCTGGCAGCATGCCTTCCAGACGGAGGCGTTGCCGTATTTCTGGAAGCACTCCTCGTAGAATCCGTATACCTGGGTGATCTGACGGGACTCGTGGTTCCCGCGGACCAGCGTTATACGGTCTGGATATCTATGGAAGAAAGTCAGCACGTCTAGCCTGCGACTCGACTCGGGCGCCAGACACGCACTTTGCCTTCAGACACAGCAGCAGGGTCAATGTCTCCAAACTGAAATACCCCCGGTCGACATAATCGCCGAGGAACACAAAGTTCCCGCTGGGGAGTATATCTCGCGACGAGGCGCTCTCCGACCGTTCCCTTCCCCCATCCGATCCCGTGTCATCCTCTCCGCTATCGCTGGGCGCGCCCGCATTCCTGATCTTCTTCCTGAGCTTGGGGTCCGTAATCGTCGTAGGCGGCTCGATGTCGTCCGAAGTGATCACAGTGGGATTCGTGCTGGGGGCCTCGACGTTGGTCTCGCCGGGCATCCCTCCAGCGACGCGGAACAGCTCGAGCAGGTCATAGAACTGGCCGTGGATGTCTCCGCATATCGTCACGGGCGTCGACACGGGCAGGATATTGGGCTCTGTGCGACAGCGATCAGTGCGAGGACATGGCGTGAGAGGAGCGGGAATAGCAACCTTCCATCATATACTCCTTGACGATCTCGCAGAGCTGCTTCATGTGCTGCTCCGACAGATACTTGCAATCCTTGGCCGCCTCCAGCCATTCATCCGGACCTGCATTTCGCTTCAGTTTCGCGGGCCCCGGCTGGGGCACCGGTCTCTCTGCCATTCCGGCGCTCTGGGGGGTTGCGACGACAGGGGAACGGGATGGTGGGATGTATCAGAGTGGGATTGGCCGGATCCGAGCGATCCGCGAGAGGGGAAGAGGACGGCGACGAGGAAGCAAGATCAGACAGAGGAGAACAAGGAGGATGACGAATCCCACAGAGCACACCCAGGCTGTCGAGGCAATGCCCGGGCAGACGATGGAGAGAGCGCTCCCCGCAGGGCCGTGGAGGCGCGCCTTGGAGTCAGGCGCTCTTGGCCGCCCTCGTGCTCCGTACTGCTCTTCCATCGCCGCCATCGACCCCGGACCAGCCTGCACTGCGCTCCATCCAGGCCTTTTTGTCCTCTGTATTATCCTCGAGAATCTTCATAGACGCTCTGCGACAGCCCGCGGGGTCCTGGTTGATGAGCTTCTTCGAATAATCCCGACCTCACCGTCTTTGTGGCGGTTTCGCGCCTTATCGATACACCCTTTGTTCCCCCGCTTTCTCCGTCTTTCCTGGACAGTATCCCACCACAAACACCATCCACCATGACGCAGGTCTCCGTGGCAAAGCCGTCAGCAGGCGTGCTGCCCATCTCTGCCTCAGCAACCCAGAAGAGCGCCCCGCCGCCTCCCAAGAGCGCTGCGAAGCCTCCCGCCCCGAGGCTCAAGCTGATCGTGAGGCGGCTGCCTCCGGGCTTGACGCAGGCCGAGTTCGAGAACGCCCTGGGCGAGGAATGGAAGGTTGGAAATGGGAAGGTTGACTGGTTTCTTTACAAGCCTGGGAAGGTGTCCAGAAAGTGCGTGATACCACTGTCCTGTGAGGAGGCAGAGGGAAAGCCCGTACTGACGACTCTACAACTACAATATAGCTCTGCGAAGCCTTCACGACCGTCGCGCGCATATCTTCACCTGGTCTCCGAAAGTTACATCATGCCTCTCTCAGACAAGGTCCGTTCTACATCGTTCCAGGATGCCCGCAACACGGCAAACGATCCTGCGCTCCTTGGCCCTCCTTCATTGGAGTTTGCCCCCTATGCCAGGGTCCCTGGGAGCCGCGTGCGGAAGGACGCCCGCCAGGGAACCATCGATCAGGATCAGGAGTTTATCGACTTTCTCCAGAGCCTTACGAACCCCGACCCCAAGCCGCTTCCGATCGACGCGCTACCAGAGACTGAGAAGAAGGAGGAGGTCGTGACGACTACGCCGCTGCTCGAGTACCTAAAGGAGAAGAAGGCCAACAAAGCGAAGGAGAGTGCAGCTCCCGCGAAGTCCTCGAAGCACGGCAAGGCAGAGAAGGAGAGCAAGCCCGAGAAGGTGCAGGCGAAGAAGTTACTGCAGAGGCCGGACAGGGATAAGGAGAAGGAAAAGGAGAAAGAGAAGGAGAAGGAGGTTTCTCAACTTCCCGCTGCAGACAAAGCTACGGAGAAGGATAAGAAGGCCAAGGCGGAGAAGGCGACGAAGGAAGCTGTGAAGGCAGCCAACAAGCAGGCTGCCAGCGTGGCTGCCAAAGGGTCTGCAAAGGCGCCTTCTCCCACGCCGGCTCCGAAGGAAGCTCCTAAAGAGCCTCCCAAAGATACCGCCAAGGAGGTCGCCAAAGAGACCGCAAAGGAGACTGCTAAGGAGACTTCAGCGCCGGCGCCTGCTCCCGAGCGCAAGAGAGAGCGTGGGAACATCGCTGCTGCGGCCAAGATCCTCCAGCGCGATCTCGGACTCGTCCCGTCCGGACGCCGCAGGTCAGCGAGGGCAGCTTCTACGTCTACGGATAACGATACTCCCAAGCCCGAGGGGTCGCAAGAAGCCGTTCCCTCGTCCCCGGCCAAGCCATCATCTCCAGCAAAGCCAGCAAACGAACCGGCAGCGGCTCCGAACGACGCGAATGCAAAGACCATCACTCCTCCTCAGCCCGCGCAGCCTGCTCAGCCGGCGGAACAAGCAGCCTCGCGCAACAGATCCGAGAGCGCTGCAGCTGCTCCGCCCACCGCTCCGGCAGCTGCCAGCGCGAAACCGCCCAAACCGCCGAAACAGAAGCCGGCGACAACGCCATCCCCCACCGCCACGCAGGCGTTCCTGAAACACGCGAACCCGTCGCAGGGCGTGACAGAGGCTGCCCTGGAAGCGGCGTTCTCTCCGTTCGGCAAGGTACTCAAGGTCGAGATCGACAAGAAGAAGGGGTTCGGGTATGTCGACTTCGCGGAGCCGGAGGCTCTCCAGCGGGCGATTGCGGCGAGCCCCGTGCAGGTCGCGCAGAGCCAGGTGGTCGTGCTGGAGCGGCGGATGAACCCAGGCGCGGAGAAGTCACGGGGCAACAAGGGCCACGGCGAGCAGGCGTCGCCGTCTGGCCGCGGAGGGAAGTCTGGCGGCGGACAAGGTGGTGGTGGAGGATCGCATGGCGGACGTGGTGGTCGAGGGTCGAAGAAGGGTGGTTCGAAGGGTGGAGGGAACGGCGGACAGGGAGAGAAGGCTGCTTCGGAGTCGAAGTGACGATGACATTATAGACGTTAATACTGTATAGAGCGACATGAACGCTTCCAGTCATGATACCCCTCTAGCTATCACGTGATATAAGCTGACATGAGCCAGAGCTCGGTTGCGAGGGCACGTGACAAGCGCACACAGAACAGAAAATTTTCGCAAAAAGCTGAGTTGCACAGCGAAAGTTTTACAAAGGCTACAAAGTAGAGGACAGTAGGTTCGACAAAATTGATTCATTTCTATCTACCTAGCGAAGCGACCAACATGCAATCCCAACTATCAGGTTACAACACACAGAACGATGTAAAAAACCTTTCAGACCTCCTCGACACCCACCATGTCCGACCGACCGAAGTCAAGACGCCGAGACAAGGTAAAGATCATCACCACTCCCTAGACACATCGCAAGCGCCCGAGACCCGGTCACAATCCCCCCTTGCGGAGGGTCGTAACACAATGTCCCGAAGACTCGCGCGGTCGAGGCGGGAGTACACAGCCCAGAGGGCAGCTTCACTTTAGGGCATCGAGGACCTCGAGGTCATCAGCAAGGTTGGAGATTCTGTGGCTGGTTTGGAAAACCAGTTGGGATGCGTCTACTATAGAATTGATTCTTTGAACTGTGGCAGAGTCAGCACATCACGCTCGATTGAGAGGGGAGACCAGAGGATAGGGGAGGGGAAGACATACGTAGAGTCGCTTGATTTTTCGAAAGAGGGCCGGGATCGAAGGGGTTCTTATACCTGCGCCGGACGCTAGCGGCCGCGCTAGCGTTAGCGAAGCGAATTTTCTGTTTGCGCTGTTTGTCTGTGCGTTTGCGCGGCCGGCCCGGTCTGGACGTCGGTGAGGGCAGGGTTCGGTGGGGAAGCCCGACCTCACCGGGTTCCCGATTCGGCGCACAGTTTTCGTTTGTCTTCTTTGCTCTTCGATTCGAGATGCTATTACTTGATTGATATCCCTCTAGATAGATTTCTTTACTCTATGGATCTGCTGAGAATCGGTTTCTGTGGCCGTTGTAGATAATTCTTACACAATAGTATGGCTATTCTTCCCGTTATCGGTTCCGGGTAATGCCCAGACGGCATCCGGCCGTTTGGAGTGCAATCCGAATTCACGGAGTCGGGAGCAAAAAATTTTCACTACCAGAAAATCTTTTTTGTTCCCTTCGTTCCTAATCTGGATTACGAGCTATGCTCCGATAGCATCGTCTTGGCAGCACTTGATCAACAACATACGTCTATCTTCACTCTGCGTAGTTGAGCTGTCCGACCTTTTTTTATTCACGGACTTCCAGAGCTCATTCAATGGGGCGGGGTTTTGCAGAACAGATAGATACTCGCAGTTCTCTTCGTCCGAGTCTTTCCGGGAGATTGCAGGGTGAAAACTAACCGGAAACCATGGTGATGCAATTTTCTATTTCCTCTTGTCGAGGATTATTATTCAGGTACTAGGTATCACGAAGGCAGCGAGACTGAGCCAGTGGTATTCATTTGTAAAGAGTACTTCATTTAACTACCCATTACTTTCTTCACCTAAGGTTACTACAAGATGGTGGACAATAGAGCAGAGGCTCGGCCCTACCATGTGCCATATAAAATGCGTATCGGGAGCTCTGGATACGATGAGGCCATGAGCGGCGCCGATTATCCATTAATATTCAATGCAATCAGTCATATACCCAAGGACGCAGCGCTTATTTCTTATAATTTTCTTAAAAGCATCTATATCGTTCTGTGCTGTCTCCACGTATGTGCTATGCATGATCTACCTGCTACTCGACATTTCGGCAGTTAGGTAGCTGCTGATCACCATCTCGGAGTTCAAGAAGGCTACCACGGCCGCTGTCGACCAACATTCGCGTACAGTAAATACATCTATTCTCTATTATCTTGTTGTGTATCTCCCTGAGGCTGCGCTACCAGCAGATGCAGCCAGGTAGTTGTATTCATTTGTCGGACTGCGCGAACCTCGTAATCCGAAGGTATGATGATGAAAGCTCTGATTTTCTTAATCTACCTATCTGACTAGCTATTTATCCCATGAACTAGGGGGCCATAACAAAG